>Ga0307513_10002374_pt1 | contig 26130 bp, 29 predicted proteins | sample 15_EM_MG_FD_202174 | JGI IMG/M metagenome (GOLD analysis project Ga0307513, IMG submission 202174) | Populus trichocarpa ectomycorrhiza microbial communities from riparian zone in the Pacific Northwest, United States - 15_EM | ecosystem: Host-associated > Plants > Roots > Unclassified | place...
TTCTACGCGTCTGCTGGCCAGGAGTGATGTTGTGCACGACACCCGGCTGGCAGAAATTGGGGTTGAACCGCCGGCAATCAAGGTGACATCACCCCGAAACCGCCCGGCAACCCGTCAATTCAGCGCAGCAAATACTGCAATCGAAAATTAGAAGCGGAAGTGGCTGAACGCCTTGTTGGCTTCTGCCATGCGGTGAACTTCGTCACGCTTTTTCATGGCGCCGCCACGGCCTTCGGTCGCTTCCATCAGCTCATTGGCCAGACGCAAAGACATGGACTTCTCACCACGCTTCTTGGCGGCTTCCTTCAACCAGCGCATGGCCAGGGCCATACGGCGGACAGGACGCACTTCAACCGGCACCTGATAGTTGGCGCCGCCGACGCGGCGGGACTTCACTTCAACCATGGGCTTGATGTTGCCGATGGCCATATGGAAAGCCTCGAGCGGATCTTTGCCGGGGTTCTTTTTCTCGATAAAGTCGAGCGCGCCATAAATGATGCGCTCTGCGACGGCCTTTTTGCCGCCTTGCATGATCACGTTCATGAACTTGGCGAGATCAACATCGCCAAATTTTGGATCAGGAAGAATTTCACGTTTAGGGACTTCGCGACGACGTGGCATTTTTTCACCTCTTTGCTTCAGTTGGCACTGCCTTTTGGGCAACACCGCGAGAGTTATCAAACCCTCACTTACTCGACCGGTGCAACTATTTGCACTTGGGTCACTTCGTTTCAAACACCTGCCAGGGCGAATGAAACACCTGTTTTGAAGAACTATCACACGCTCGTGTGACAACTTCTTCTGGCGCGAGCTCTCAGTGAAGAGAAAAACCCGAGCCGGTTTGGCTTATTTGGCCTTTGGCTTCTTCGCACCGTACTTGGAGCGCGACTGCTTGCGGTCTTTCACGCCTTGCAAGTCGAGCGAACCACGGACGATGTGGTAACGCACACCGGGCAGATCCTTGACACGACCGCCGCGAACCAGCACCACGCTGTGTTCCTGCAGGTTGTGGCCTTCGCCGCCGATGTAGGAAATGATTTCAAAACCGTTGGTCAGGCGCACTTTGGCGACCTTACGCAGAGCGGAATTGGGCTTTTTAGGCGTCGTGGTGTACACACGGGTGCACACACCGCGGCGCTGCGGAGAATTTTCCATCGCAGGGCTCTTGGACTTGATCTTTTCGACCTCGCGCCCCTGACGGACTAACTGATTAATGGTTGGCATTGAAAACGTCCCTAAACGTCTGAAAACTACATTTACCGTGTTGATACGGCCACAAATATTTCCCGCCGTGAAAGCGGAAAAGCCTTCTAGTATAAACCGGATAGGGGAAACGCTCAAGCGAAAGGCGACGGACGCTGAGACGGTGAGCGAATCGCATAGCCTGAATCGGGGTTTTCAGGCGGGTTTTGCCGCCCTGTCAGCTTGAAACGAGAAAATGTTAGCACCCACTTCGATACATAGAGCGGGCCCGGGGAAGGAATCGCGGGAAGTCCGGCGGCGGCGTCCAGTCCGCGAGCGGGCTGCTTAAGGTTCAACCCCTCAAACCGCTTCGCCCAATCTGCTTCTTTACTTGATCCAGAGCCGGATCGCATCCCAGGCGCGGCCCAGAATGCCGGCCTCTTCCACCGCTTCCAGCGCCATCAGCGGCACTTCGGCCACCGGCGTCGGGTTGTCACCCAACGTGACTTTCAGGGTGCCCAAGGCCTGGCCCTTGGTAAATGGGGCGACCAGCGGATCGGGCCGGGCCACCTGGGTTTTCACCTTGGGCGCACTGCCGGCCGCAACGGCCACCACGATGGCTTCGGGGCGGCCTAGCTTGACAGTCGATGATTTGCCCTTCCAGACGGCAGGCGCAACCACGGCCTGGCCGGCATCAAACAGCTTGACGGCTTCAAACGCGGTGTAGCCCCAGTTCAACAGTTTTTGCGATTCGTTGGCACGGGCGCTGTCGCTTGAGGTGCCCAGCACGATGGCCAGCAGGCGGCGCCCGCCTGGCGCGCCGGCAGCGCCCAGGTTGGGAAAGTCGCGTTTGGCAGTGGCGATCATGCAGTAGCCGGCGGCATCGGTGTGACCGGTTTTGAGGCCGTCGACCGACGGGTCGCGGAACAGCAAGGTGTTGCGATTGGTGTCGTTGGCGGCCGGGGTGCCGGGGTAGCGGTATTTCTTGATGGCCGAGTAGCCGATGTAATCCGGGAAATCCGTCATCAGCCGCGTCGAGAGGATGCTGAGGTCACGCGCGGTCGTGGTGTGGCCGGGTTCGGTCAGGCCTTCCGGGTTCTTGTAGCTGGTCGACTTCATGCCCAACGCCTTGGCTTGCTCGTTCATGAGCCGGACAAAGTTTTCGACGGTGCCGCCTACGCCTTCAGCCAATGCCATGGTGGCGTCGTTGCCCGACTGCACGACCATGCCCTTGATCAGGTCCTCGACGGGCACCTTCATTTTGGGGTCGATGAACATGCGCGAACCCGGCATCTTCCAGGCACGCTCGCTGACGCCGAACGTTTGCTTCAGGTCGATTTTTTTGGATTTGAGCGCCTCAAACACCAGGTATTCGGTCATCAGCTTGGTCAGCGACGCCGGCTCGATCGGGGAGTCAATGTCTTTGGCGGCCAGGATCTGGTTGGCGGTGATGTCCAGCAGCAGATAAGAGCGCGCGGCGATCTCGGGCGCTTGGGGCGCCTGCGCGTGCACGGTGGGCAGCGCGACAGAGAAAGCCAGAAACAGGGAGGCGGTAAAGGCGCGCAGGCCATGGGCGGGAAGAAAGGCCTTGAGTGAACGTTGCATGTAGGGGTACGGGTGAAGAAGTGGGGAGTAGAAGGGAGCGCAGGTCAGGCAGACGGCGAAGACAGGTGGCGGACCACCAGATTTTTCAACAGCGGCAATTGTCCATGAAAGAAATGGCCGCCCCCGGGGACAACCGTAACAGGGAGTGCCTGCGGACGCGCCCAGTCCAGCACGGCGGAAAACAACACGGTGTCGTCTTCCTCGCCGTGCACCACCAACGTTTTCAGGTGTGCTTCGGGGGCTATGGGTGCGGCCGGTGCACGGGTGACGCTGGTGCCGACCAGCACGAGTTTCTCGATATTGCGGCTGGCCGCCAGATGCTTGAAGGCATGCGTGGTGACAAAAGCGCCAAATGAAAACCCGGCGAGCGCCAGCACCTGCCCGCCGGCTGCCGGGGCCGCGTACTCCACCACGGCCAGAAAATCCTCGAGCTCCCCCCGGCCTTCGTCGTGGCTGCCGGCACTGCCGCCCACACCGCGAAAGTTAAAACGCACAGATGTCCATCCGCACTGCACAAAAGCCCGCGCCAGTGTCTGCACCACCTTGTTGTCCATCGTGCCGGCAAACAGCGGATGCGGATGCGCAATGACCGCAATGCCGCGCGACTCACCGGCGGGAAGGTCCAGCGCGATTTCAAGTGCGCCGGCGGGGCCCTGGATGATGGATTTTTGGGTCTGGGAGTTCACGAAAAAAGACCTTTAATTCAGGCTATTTGCTATCAAATAAGGAGCTACTTGCCAAGGTGGTTATTGGGCTAGGGGCCAAAATCATGCCAAACCCGAAAAGGCCGGCCGAGGCAAGCGCCTAACGCCCCAGGTGCGCCGGCGTCAGCAGGCGCTCGACCACCTTGCCGTTTTTCAGGTGCGACTCGACGATCTCGTCAATGTCGCTCGCGTCTACGTAGGTGTACCAGACGGCTTCCGGATAGACCACGGCCACGGGGCCGCCCGCGCAGCGGTCCAGGCAGCCGGCCTTGTTGACCCGCACCTTGCCCGGCCCGGCCAGGCCCGCGGCCTTCACCTGCGACTTGCAGCGGTCAAAGCCTTCCTGCGCGCGGTGGTCGGCGCAGCAATCTTCACCGTTGGCGCGCTGGTTCAGGCAAAAGAAGATGTGGCGTTCGTAATAAGAGTTTTGAGAATTTTGATCTGGCATGTCGTGACTTTAGAGGATGTTGTAGGGCGCAGGTTCCGCAAGGTCAGGCGGTCTCGACGACAAAAGCCGTCGCTTTTCTCACCAGCGGGAGCACCAGCAGCAAGGTCGGGAAGGCGATGACCCAGGACAAGCCCCAAGCCCCCAGCCAGATGCGCAAGACCCCGGGCACGATACCCACGCCCTTGAGCGTGCTGATGATGGACACGATGCAGGTCATGAACAGAGACAGCAACAAAGGCGTGACCCAGCGCGCACTGCGTGCGGGAAGTTTGGCCAAACCGAAAAGGGTGCGCGAAGAAGATTTCGAAGAGTTCATACAGGTTCCATAAGCCGTTCAGTCAAGGCGCCTTTCCTTGCGGCCTGCGGGCCAAAAGGAAACACAGCCCCGGCATGGCCGGCGGCAGTTGGCGCGTTGATTAACGTAAACGCTTACGGCAACTCTTGAGGGAGATCGCAGCGCGATGGTAGCAGAAGGCAGCGCTTGCCGCCTCAAGGCCGCGGTTCGCGGCCCGACAGCCGCACCAACACATAGAGCAACGCCGCATAAGGCCAGAGCCAGCCCAGCCACTGCACCACGCCGTGAAAGCGGATGAAGCGGCCCTGCTCCCAGGTCTGCAGGGTCTGCGCGAAGTAAGGGTCTGCGGGCGCCTGGTTGAGCAGCCCCAGGTGGATGGTCAGCGCCAGCAGCGCCAGCGCCGCCGCCGCGCGGCGCGGCACGGGCAGCAGCAGCAGGGCCAGCAGGGCCGCAAAGCCGATCCCCACCTGCACCGGCAGATCCAGCCAGGCCCAGGCGTGGTCCGGGCCGTAACTGAGGGCGGCAGACAGCGCAGAGGCGGCAATACCGGCCGCGATGATCGCGGTGGAAAACGCCGCACGCTGCCAGAGCGTGCGGATCACGCAATAACCCAGCAGGCAGGGAATCAGCGCGCCCAGGGCCACGCAGAGCAACTCGGCCGCCGGCACCAGCGGCTGCAACTCCATGTCACGCACCGGCATCCATTGCAGGAAGGGCGTGTCGGTCAGCACATCGGCCAGTGCCGTCTCCAGCCGCTCAAACACCTGGCCCAAGCCCAACGGCACGGAGGCGGGAAACAGCAACGCCGGCGGCCAGAGCATGAGCAGCACCAGCGCGCCCCGCGCGTCGTGGGCAAACCAGCGCGCCCGAAAACGGCTCCAGTGATCGACCACACCGGTTTTCTCCAGCGCCCAGGCGAAGCACGCGCCCAGCCAGGCGCCCAGCGTGTTGAGCGCCAGGTCGACGTTGGACGGAATACGGGACGGCAGGTAACTTTGAAGCGTCTCCATCGCCAGCGACAGCAGGCCGCCGGCCAGCACCGCCATCGTCACGGCCCATGACACACGCCGGCTGCGCAGCGCCGACAGCGCCAGCAAAAAGCCCAGCGGCGCGTACCCCAGCAGGTTGGCGCCCACATCAAACCCCGTCCAGTACTGCGGCAGCGGCGCCGTCAGAAACCTGAAGGGCGAAATGCCCTGGTCGCGCCAGTCGGCAAAGGGATAGAGGCTGGCGTAAACAATCAGGCAAATAGTGGCGAGGGCCAGCGGCCAGGCGGTGGTTCTGTGAACTATTGGCACACCCCCGCCGTTCTCACTTCGCTTCGCTTCGTGTAGTTCCTCCCCCCCTTGCAGGGGACGACGCGAGGCGCCCGGCGAAGCCGGTTCGCCCGCGTCTGCTGGGTTGGGAGGGGCCTTCTTTTTCACTTCGATGCCCGCTGGTGCCCTTAGAAAGGCTTGACCACGACCAGGATGACTGCCGCCAACAGCAGCAATACCGGCACTTCATTGAACCAGCGAAACCATTTGTGACTGCGGGTGTTGCGGTTGGCGATGAACCTGGTGAGCAGGCGGCTGCAGGCGTGGTGGTAACCGATCACCAGCACCACGACGGCGAACTTGGCATGCATCCAGCCATTGCCCGGCCCGCGGCCTATGCCGTAGACCAAGTAGAGCCACAGGCCAAAGCCCAGTGCGGGCACGGCCAGCAGGGTGGTAAAGCGCATCAGCTTGCGCGCCATCAATATCAGCCGTTCACGCTCGGCCACGCTTTCCGGCGGCACCATCGCCAGGTTCACAAAAATGCGCGGCAGGTAAAACAGACCAGCAAACCAGCTGGCGATAAAGACGATATGGAGTGATTTGACCCAGAGCATGAAGGTAGTTTAGTCCGCATGCCACTTAATCAGAGGTCAGAGGTACGTGCGCGGTACGGCGCGTCGGGAAATTCAATTACCGGGATGAAGTGCAAGGCGCCCGGAGCACAGCAACCGGAATGGACTTCGGTCCATGAGGATTGCGAGCACCGCACAACGCCGCAATTCGCCCGGCAATTGGATTTAGCGACGTGCCGGGCAAAAAAATGCCCGGGGCATGAGCCACCGGGCTGGTAAGCCTTTTTTGCTGTCACACGCAAAGGCCCCGCTCAGGGAGGAAAAGCGGGATGTAGTCGCCAAATTGGTAACCACACGTATTAATTCTAACCATGCAGGTCAGGCCTTGGCAATGGTTTTATAAGCAATCTAAGAAACTTTTATGTAAAGCTGTACATAGGTTGTAAGTCAGGGGAACGAGCCAAATACTTCGAGCTATTCCTAAAGCTTTGGCACAATTTGCGCATGACATTGCATGCCTCCAACTCCGCCCCTTTCGCTCCGTTCCCGGCGGGCCGCCCCCGGCGCCTGCGCCGCGACAGCTTCACCCGTAACCTGGTCCGTGAGCACGCACTCACTGCGCACGACCTGATTTACCCGGTGTTTGTGGTGGACGGCAAGCAGCAGCGCCAGCCGGTGGCGCCCATGCCCGGTGTCGAAAGGCTGAGTCTTGATCTTTTGCTGCCGGTGGCCGAGGAGTGCGTGAAGCTGGGCATTCCGGTGATGGCGCTGTTTCCGGTGGTCGATGCTTCGCTCAAGACTTACGACGGTGTGGAAGCGACCAATCCCGACGGGCTGATCCCGCGTGTGGTGCGTGAGCTTAAGAAGAACTTCCCCGGCCTGGGCGTGATGACCGACGTCGCGCTGGACCCTTTCACCACGCACGGCCAGGACGGCCTGCCAGACGACAACGGTTACATCCTCAATGAAGAGACGACAGCCATGCTGGTGCGCCAGGCGATGTGCCAGGCCGAAGCCGGCGTGGACATGGTCGCGCCCAGCGACATGATGGACGGCCGCATCGGCGCCATCCGCCAGGCGCTGGAGGCCAAAAAGCTCATCCACACCCGCATCATGGCCTACAGCGCCAAGTACGCGAGCGCGTTTTACGGGCCTTTCCGCGACGCGGTCGGCTCGGCCGCTAACCTGGGCAAGGCCGACAAGAAGACCTACCAGATGGACCCGGGCAACAGCGACGAAGCATTGCGTGAAGTGGCCATGGACATCGCCGAAGGCGCCGACATGGTGATGGTCAAACCCGGCATGCCCTACCTGGACGTGGTGCGCCGCGTGAAAGACGCGTTCGGCGTACCGACCTTCGCCTACCAGGTCAGCGGCGAGTACGCCATGATCAAAGCCGCCGCGCAAAACGGTTGGCTGGACCACGACGCCGTGATGATGGAAAGCCTGCTGGCCTTCAAGCGCGCCGGCGCCGACGGCGTACTGACTTACTTTGCCATCGACGCGGCGCGCAAGCTGCAGCAGGCCTGAGCTGGCTGGGCCGTTCGCCCCGGTTCGCTATCAAAATAATAGCTACTAGCCTATGTACTACCTGGGCTGGATGCCAATTTGACTCATAAATAATGCAGGGCTGAGGGACTTTCATGCGCGTTTTCAACATCACTCCCGGCGGCCAGGGCGTCACCGAAACCGACGCCCTGCCGACCGAGCTGCCCGCACAGGGGTTTGTCTGGGTCGCCTGCGCGCGGCGCGAGTTCGAGGTACTGCAGGCGCAGATCCAGGCCAGCCTGCAATTGCTGTGCGGTACCCAGCTGGTCGACCTGCACGTGGCTGATCTGCTCAACAACCAGCTTCCCTCGCATTACGACTACACCTCGCAATACGACATCCTGGTGTTTCGCCGCCTGGCCGCCGGCCAGACCGAAACCGACCTCGCCCAGCCCGGTGAGCCGCTGCACGAACGCATGAAACGCAGCGGCCCGCCGGTGCTCAAGCGCATCGACACCAGCCCGGTCGGCTTTGCCGTGTTCGACCAGTTGCTGCTGACCGTGCACCCGACCGACTGCGCCGTGCGCGACGCCTACGCGGCCCGGCTACTGAACGCCACCACGGCCGAGTCGCGCTCCAGCGGCGTCAAGCTGCCCGCCAGCCCCGCCGACATGATGCTGCGCATCGTCAACCAGATGGTGGACGGCTACCTGGAGCTGCGGCGCGAACTCACGCGCCAGCTCGACCACTGGCAGGCCGAGCTGCTCAGACCCGGCACGCGTTTTACCAACTGGAGTTCGGTGCTCGACGCGCGCCTGGCCATGCACCACCTCGACGAAATCTGCGAAGACCAGCGCTCGGCCGTGCAGGACTGGGTCGACTCGATCGAGACCTGGCCTGAGGGCGCCACGCCTGCCGCGATACGTGAGCGCGAGCTGCTCAAGGTGCGATCACGCGATGTGCTCGAGCACATCGAGCGCGTGGTGCACCACGTACGGCGCATGGAGCAAAGCGCCGAGACCGCGGTGCAGATGCATTTTTCAGCGCAGAGCAACCGCACCAACGACATCATGCGCACGCTCACGGCGCTCACCGCCATCTTCCTGCCGCTGAACCTGATCACCGGCTTCTTCGGAATGAACTTCGAGTTCATGCCCTTTCTGCACACCTCCAATGGCTTCTGGTGGACCTTCGGCTTCATGGTCCTGATCGTGGTGGTGGTCGCGACCGTGTTCTGGCGCAAGCAATACCTGGCGCGAACCCGGCGTTAGGCCTCAGCAAGTTCTCTGTCCGTTCATCATCGTCAGCAGGAGACTCCATGCCCTCAGCCTTCACTCGCATCCTCCCCACCGGCCGAATCTTTTCCTTGCGTGCCTGCATGGCGCTGCTTCTGGCCGCGGCGGCGCTGTTGGCCGGTTGTGAGAGCCTGAGCCCCGCCGAGTGCGCCACCGCCGACTGGCGCCAGCTGGGTGTGCAGGACGGCAACCGCGGCCGCAGCGACCGCGCCGCCGGCTACTACGAGTCCTGCGCCAAGGCCGGCATCGCCGTGAACGTAGCTGTGTACCGTCAAGGCCGCGACCAGGGCCTGGTGAACTATTGCCAGCCGGCCAACGCGCTCAATGAAGGCCTGGCGGGCAACAGCTACGAAGGCGTGTGTCCCGCGCCCATGGACCCGAACTTCCGCAACATCCACGGCATCGCGTGGCGCGAGCAGGACGCCCGAAAAACGCTGGTGCGCGTGCAGCAGGAGCAGGACCGGATGCAGTCGGAGCTGCGCGACTCGAAAACCGCCGAAGACCGCAAACGCACCCTGCGTGAGCAACTCTCCCGCTCTGACCGCCGCATCGAAGACGCCCGCCTGGCGCTGCGCGACGCCAGCTACCAGCTGGACCGCCTGCGCAGCGACATGCGCCAACGCGGCCAGTACTGACGCAGACTCCAAGCCAGGCTGCCATGGAACCCAGCCACCGCCACGGAGACCTTTTCGGTGTGCGGGTGGGTTGCGCGGGATGGAGCCTGCCACGCGAGACCTGGCCGAGGTTTCCTGAAACCGGCACGCACCTTGAGCGTTATGCCGCGCGCTTGAACGCCGCTGAAATCAACTCGTCGTTTTACCGCCCGCACCAGCCGGCCACCTATGCGCGCTGGGCGGGCAGCGTGCCGGCGGATTTCCGTTTCAGCGCCAAACTACCCCAAACCATCACGCACGAAAAGCGCCTGCGCGATTGCGAAGACTTGCTGGACGGCTTCTTGCCGCAAGTCACCTGCCTCGGTGAAAAGCTCGGCTGCCTGCTGGTGCAACTGCCGCCCAGCCTGGTCTTCGATGCCGCATCGGTAAGCGCTTTCCTGCGCGCACTGCGCCAGCGCCATGCGGGCGGCGTCGCATTCGAGCCGCGCCATGCCAGCTGGTTCACGCCAGCTGTCGACCATTTGCTCAAGGACGCAAAAGTAGCCCGCGTGCTGGCCGACCCGGTGATGTTTGACGCCGGCCGCGCGCCCGGCGGCGACTCTTCGCTCGTGTATGTACGCCTGCACGGCTCGCCGCGCATGTACTACTCGGCGTATGCACCGGCGGTGCTTGATGCGCTGATTGTCCGGCTGCAACTTGCGGCGGCGTCTGACGCTTCTATCTGGTGCATCTTTGACAATACAGCCAGTGGCGCTGCGGTGCCCGACGCGCTTTATGTTGCGAGCGGGTTGACGCAGCGCTGAGTATGGCGGGCATGTCGCCGCCTGAAAGGAAGCCCCATGAGTCAACGCTCCGGCGAAAACACCTTGCACCCACCCGGCGCCCAGTCCGCCACCTGCGCCGACGATCTCACGCGCGAAAACGTGCAGTCGATGCGGCGCGTGGAAGAAACCGCGCTGGCCAACCGCAGCCGGGCCGACCGCATGGCGGCTTTTATCGCCAATTTCTGCGGCTCCATGCCTTTTGTCTGGCTGCATATGGTCGCATTTGCGTGCTGGATAGGGCTGAACACCTGGCCGGGGTTGGCGCACTGGGACCCGTACCCCTTTACCTTCCTCACGCTGGTGGTGTCGCTCGAGGCGATTTTTCTCGCATCCTTCATCCTGATCAGCCAGAACTATGAGCTGCGCATCAGCGACAGGCGCAACCAGCTGGATCTGCAGATCAACCTGCTGACCGAGCAGGAGAACACCAAGATGATCCAGATGCTGGAGCGCATCGCCAAAAAAGTGGGTGCCGACACCGTGGATCCGGACGTGCGCATCCTGAAGGAAACCACGCACCCTGAAAAGCTGATTGCGCAGATCGAGCAGGCGCAGCACGACAACCCGGCGGCGGCAGACGCCGCGGCGAAAGACTAGTGCTCAGACCCAGGGCTGAGCCAGGCCTTCCTCGTTGAAAGCCTTGATCACCGCGGGCCGCGCCAGCGCGCGTTGCAGGTACGGACCCAGATGCGCGCGGTCACGCGCGGGCTGGGACGCAAAGTTGCGCGTCCAACGGCACAGCGTCAACGCATAGATGTCCACCGCCGAATACTTCGCGCCCAGCAGCCACGGCTCGGGATGCGTCTTCCCCAGCCGTGCCAGCTCCGCATCCAGCTGGTCCAGCATCAGGCCGATTTTGATTTCGGCCTGCGACATCAACTCCGCCACACCCGCATCGTTGCCAGGCTTCATCCAGCGGTCGGTGTAGAAATAAATGATCAGTGTCGACTGCAGGGTGTTGGTCAGCCAGATCAGCCATTTGTAGAAATGCGCGCGCTCCACGGTGCCCAGTGCGGGCGCCAGGCCCGCTTCAAGATGCGTGTCGCACAGGTGCAGGCAAATCGCCGCAGTCTCGTAAAGGATCAGGTCGCCGTCGACCAGCGTCGGGATCAGCCCATTGGGGTTGAGTTTGCGATAAGCCTCGGAGCGGTGCGCGCCTGTGCTGGTGTCGACAAGGACTCTTTCAAACGGCACGCCCAGTTCCTGCAACAGGATGTGGGGCGCCATGGCGGCGGAGCTGGGGGAAAAATGAAGTTGGTACATAGCCCCTATTGTGTCGCCACGCCAAAGATGCCGGCCGCATTACCCCAGGCGATTTTGCGTGCCGTGTCGGCGGGCAGATCACCCAGCCAGGCGCGGTAGCCTTTCATGAGCTCGTCGTAATACTGCCAGCGCTGGTTGACCCAGGTGTCGGAGCCGATCATGAAGCGGCCTGGGTATTTCAGCAGCAGCGTGCGCCATTCTGGACACAGCTTTTCGCCTTCGCAGGTCAGACCCGGCCGATACGACAGCTCACCCATCAGCTGCGGATACTTCCCCAGCAGCGCATCGACGCGCGCCACCGGTGCCCCGCCTATGCCGGTATGCGCCCAGACCAGGCGCGCGTCGGGCGCGTGGGTCATCAGGAGGTCGATGGCAGTGTCATCTACATGGGCAAGGATCGCCAGCTTGTTTTTTACCGCAAACTGCATCAGCTTTTTGGCCACCGGCCCGTTGGCGTTGGCGCTGTCGTAGAGGTGGAATTCGCCGATGCCTTTGTACGGTCCGGCTTGGTCGCCAGTGACGCCGCGGGCAAACTCGGCCTGCACCATCTCGTAAATCGTCTCGTCGCGAAACCAGTTGTCGTAGTCGGCGCGGTTGCGGTACAGGCGGATGAAGGGGACGACGGTGACCCCGGCCTGGCGGGTTTCGGGCATGGCGGCGAGGGACTTGGTGCCGTCGTTGGGCCGTGAGTTGGCGGCGATGGCTTTGACGCCGTTGCGCTTCATGCGGGCCAGCACATCAGCCGGCGAGTGCGGACCAGCGTTGCCGTTCCACGCCTCTTCGTTGTAATGCAGGTGCGTGTCAAACAGCGGGCCAGCGTAGTCGGCCGCCAAGGCGGGCGCGGCAACTGCTATTAAAACAATAGCTACAAGTCCATGCATCAGCTTGGCTAGAGGCCTAAAACGCTTAAAACCCGGCGCACAGCGCATGGTCAGGCCAGCTTGTCGGCAAAGAAGGCCAGCGAGCGCTCACGCGCCAGCTTGGCGGCGGCTTCGTCGTATGCACCGCGCTGGTCGCAGTTAAAGCCGTGGTCAGCCGAATAAATGTGGGCCTCGACTTCCGGGTGCGCCTTGATGAAGGCGTGGATGGTGTCCAGGGGAATTGAATGGTCGCGGTCGCTGAAGTGGGCCAGCACCGGGCATTGCGGTTGCAAGGCAATCTCGGCTGCGGCCGTCATGCCGCCGCCGTAGTAGGGCACCGCTGCGCTCAGGCCCTTGAGCAGGCAGGCCGCGCGCCAGGCCAGGAAGCCGCCCCAGCAAAATCCAATGATGCCGACCTTCCCGCCGCCGGCTTTTGCCGCGTGGTCGATAGCGGCCTGGATGTCCGTCAGCACGCCTGGTGCGGGCAGCCCGTTGACCGCGGCTTTGAGCGCAATGCCCTCTTTCATCCCGGCCTCGTCGTAGCCCAGGTCAACGCCGGGCTTGACGCGGTGAAACGTCGCCGGCGCCACCGCCAGGTAACCCTGGGCGGCGAAGCGGTCCGTCACGGCCTGGATGTGCGAGTTGACGCCAAAAATTTCCTGCAAGACCACCACGGCGGCTTTGGGTTTTCCCGCCGGTTCGGCCACGTAGGCCGGAAATACAAAGCCGTCAGCGGCCTTCAGATCGATGAATTTACCCACGGTGCAATCTCCTTGATTCAATGAAAGTGTCAAAATTTCGGTTGGTTGATGGTTTGGCCTATGACCCGGTTTTAGCGGCCAGTGCGCGCTCCACAAAATCGAGACGGTCCTGGCCCCAAAACAGCTCGCCATCGATGACATAACTTGGCGCGCCAAACACGCCGGCGTCAATCGCCTGCTGGGTGTTGGCTTCATAGCGCTCTTGCACCGCCTGGCTGAAGGACTGCTCCAGCCGCTCGGCGGGCAAGCCGCATTCGGCGAGCAACTCGGCCAGCGTTTTTTCGTCGGCGATGTGGCGCTCGCGCACCCAGACGGCGCTGAAGATCGCGCCGCCGATTTTCATGGCGGCTTCGGTTCCGTCATGCAGATCGACCGCGATGATGACGCGCGCCGCGTCGTCGCCCGACACGGGAAAATATTTGGGCTTGAGGTTCAGCGGCGCATGCAGAAAGTCTGAAAAGCGCTGCAGCTCCAGCAGCCGGTAGGCCTGGCGCTGCGGCGCCCGCTGGGCCAGCGGCAACCCGCCCGAAATTGGGAAGACCTTGCCGCCCAGGTCGATGGGCAGCACCCGCACGGTGGCGCCCGCCGCGCGCGCAATCTGCGCAAAGCGCTCATGGCCCAGGTAGGTCCAGGGGCTCTGCGGGGTGAAGTAGTAGTCGATGGTGGTGCTCACGGGGGTCTCCGTATCGGTTTTGGATGGCCGGACGCGCTGTCGGGCGGCGCGCGGCTTAAGGTACATTGGCTCGGCCAGTCCTGTTTTTACCCGGGATTGCCATTCTCTGCTGGAGGTGCGGTTTGTCAAAAGTTGTTCTGATCACGGGCGGCTCACGAGGCATAGGCGCCGCTTGCGCCCTGCTTGCGGCACGCCAGGGCTGGGCGGTGGCTGTCAACTACACCAGCAACTCGCTGGCCGCCGATGAAGTGGTGCGGCAGATTCGCCAGGCCGGCGGCCAGGCCGTCACCGTGCAGGCCGACGTGGCCGATGAGGCGCAGGTGCTGGCGATGTTTGAAAAAGTCGACGCCAAACTCGGCCGGCTGGACGGCCTGGTCAACAACGCCGGCGTGGTCGACCGCACCACCCGCGTCGATGCTATGACGCTGGAGCGGCTGCGGCGCATGTTCGAGATCAATGTGTTTGGCTCTTTCCTGTGCGCGCGCGAAGCCGTCAAACGCATGAGCACCCGCTACGGCGGCACGGGCGGCGCCATCGTCAATGTCTCCAGCGCCGCGGCCCGGCTGGGCGCGCCCGGCCAGTATGTGGACTACGCATCCGCCAAAGGCGCCATCGACACCTTCACCATCGGGCTGGCCAAAGAAGTCGCCGCCGAAGGCATACGCGTGAACGCCGTGCGCCCCGGCATCATCGAGACAGAGATCCACGCCTCAGGCGGCCTGCCCGACCGGGCGCGCGACCTGGCGCCGCAGGTGCCCATGCAGAGAGCGGGCACAGCGGACGAAGTGGCTGAGTCGATTGTCTGGCTGCTAGGGGACAATGCAGGCTACACAACAGCGGCGTTGCTAGACGTCGCGGGAGGAAGATAGATGGATTTCAAACCGCTCATCACGCTGCTGGCCATCGTCAATCCGCTGGCCATCGTGCCGTTTTTCATCCACTACACGCAGGGCTTTTCCGACGAGCAGCGCCGCCGCACCATCCTGGTTGCGTCTTTCGCGGCCTTTGTGGTCATTGCCGTCAGTGCGCTGCTGGGGCTGGAGATTCTGGACTTCTTCGGCATCTCGCTGGCGAGCTTTCAGGTCGGCGGCGGCATGCTGCTGCTGATCAGCTCGATGAACATGTTGAACGCCCAGCCGGCTGAAGCCAAACCGCTGACCAACGAGATGGAAGACGGTGCCGAAAAGGCCGCGCGCGGCGCCAGCATCGCCGTAGTGCCGCTGACCATCCCGCTGCTGACCGGCCCGGCCACCATGTCCACCGTGGTGATTTACGCCGAGAAGGCCCACTCGGCCTTGCAGATCGCCGCGCTGGTCGGCTACGGTGTGGTGATCGCGCTCGTCACCGCCATCAGCTTCTCCCTGGCCGAACCGATTGCCCGCGTGCTGGGCAAGACCGGCATCAATGTGATGACACGTTTGATGGGCCTGATCCTCGCGGCACTGGCCGTCGAGGTGATGGCCGGCGGGCTGGGCAAACTCTTCCCCATCCTCCGTAGCTGATGGCCAGTGCGCGCATCCTGCTGGTCGAAGACGACCCGGCGATTGCCCGGTCCATCATCTTCACCCTGGAGCGCGACGGCCTCAGCGTGACGCACAGCCTGCTGCTGGGTGACGCACGCGCGCAAATCAGCCGCCAGCCGCCTGACGCCGTGATCCTGGATGTGGGCCTGCCCGACGGCAGCGGCCTGGATTTGTGCCGCGAGCTGCGCGCCGCCGGCAACCTGCCGGTGCTGATGCTGAGCGCGCAGGGCGAGGAGATCGACCGCGTGCTCGGCCTTGAGCTGGGCGCGGACGACTACGTCAGCAAACCCTTCAGCCCGCGTGAGCTGCTGGCGCGCGTGCGCAGCCTGTTGCGGCGCGCGCGCATGCCTGCGCCCGCCACGGCGCCCACTGGTGCAAGCCCTTTCGTGATCGACGCCGCGGGCCAGCGCGCAAGTCTGCACGGCCGACCACTCAACCTGACACGCCGCGAGTTCGGCCTGCTGGCCGACTTACTGCGCCACCGCGAACGCATCCGCTCGCGTGATGAGTTGCTGACTGCGGTGTGGGGAACGGATTCAGACAGCACGGACCGCACGGTAGACACCCATATCAAGACATTGCGCGCCAAGCTACAGGAAGCAGCGCCGGAGCACGACTACATCGTCACTCATCGCGGTATGGGCTACAGCCTGGATATCCACCGCAGCAAGGGCAACTGACATGCGCCTGGGCATACGCCTGCTCTTCGGCTTTTTCCTGGTCACCGGATTGGCGGCATTTTTTGTGCTGCGGGTCTTTGTGGCCGAGGTCAAGCCCAGCGTGCGCGAGGTCATGGAAGACATGATGGTAGACACGGCCAACATCCTGGCGGAGCTGGCCAGCGACGATGTGGCGGCCGGCGCCATCGCGCAAGGGCGTTTTGCCGGCCACGTGCGCAATTACGCACGCCGGCCGATCGACGCGCAGATCTGGGGCATGGCCAAGCAATCGCTGGACTTTCGCGTGTACGTGACCGACGCCGGCGGCAAAGTCCTGTTTGATTCTGAAAACGTGGCGGTAGGCCAGGACTATTCGCAATGGCGCGATGTGGCTCTTACCCTGCGCGGCGAATATGGCGCGCGCGCCACGCGCGAAGTGCAGCAGGACGACCGCACGTCAGTGATGTACGTGGCCGCGCCCATCACGCATGAAGGCAAGACCATCGGCGTGCTGACCGTGGCCAAGCCGATGTCCACCATCCAGGCTTTCATCGACCGGGCGGAACGGAAAATTTTGCTCAGCGGCCTGCTGCTACTGGTGCTGTCGCTGGCCATCGGTGTGGCGGTGACTTTGTGGGTGGTGTGGAGCATTCGCAAGCTGCGCCGCTATGCCAACGCCGTCGGCCAGGGTGAAAAACCCGCGGTTCCGCAGATACCGGGCGAGCTTGGCGATCTGGCCATGGCAGTCGATGCCATGCGCCTGAAGCTCGAGGGCCACGAGTACATAGAAGATTACGTGCGCGCCCTGACTCATGAGCTCAAGAGCCCGCTCGCCGCGATCCGCGGCGCCGGCGAGTTGCTGCAGGACGAGCTTCCCGAACACGCGCGCCGCGAGTTTTCGGGGCAGGTACTGGCCCAGTCCGGCCGCATGCAGGCGCTGGTGGACCGCATGCTCGAGCTGACGAAGCTGGAGCAGCGACATGCACAGGTACAGCGCGAGCGCCTTTCTTGGGCCGGCTTCCTCCAGTCGTTTGAGCTTGCGGGCGGCGCCGGCCGCGCCCAGCATGTCCTCAAAGTCGTAATCAGCCCGGAACATGCCGGCGTGCATGCGGAGCCCGGCCTTTTGGGCCTGGCGCTCAGCAACCTGCTGGAAAATGCGCGCTCGTTCGCGCCCGAGGGCTCGGCGATCACACTGGAGGCGGGGCCAGACGTCATCGCCGTGCAAGACATCGGCCCCGGCGTGGCGGACTATGCCCTGCCCCGCCTGGGCGAGCGCTTCTTCTCGACCGTGCGCCCCGACGGCCACACCAAAGGCTCGGGCCTGGGACTGGCCATCGTGCGGCAGATCATGCTGCTGCACGGCGGGCGCATGGTGGTGCGCAACACGCAGCCCGGGCTGCGGGTCGAGCTGCATTTCTAGCCGGGCCGCGCCCATTACCCGGCCACCTTCACAGGCTCGGGTTTGACCGGCTCCGCTTGCTTGAAGCGTGCATACCAGTCGACCTGGCGCGTCAGCATCATGATGGCCGCGAGCACGGCGAACAAAGCTACGGCGCCGAGCAGCAAGGCGGTTTGCTCCATCCGCAGCAACACAAACAGCATGCCGTACAGCGTGGCAATGCCCAAGCCGAAAGGCAGGCCGCGCGACCAGCGGCCCAGCATGTAGCTGGCGTAAAAAGTCAGCAGCAATACGCAGGCGGCAGCCGCAATTGCATAAGCGGTTTCAAAAGGCATATGCTCCGACAAACTCACCAGCAGCAGGAAAAACATGCTCATCGCCGCACCCACCAGCAGGTACTGGATGGGGTGCACGCGCAATGACTTCATGAACTCGAACAAGCCCACGGCCAGAAAAGTCAGGCCGATAAACAGCAGCCCGTATTTGGTGGCGCGGTCGCTGAGCGCATAGGTGTTGGAAGGGTCGACAAAGGTGACGCTGAAGGCCTCGACGCAAGAGCCGTTGGCCGAACCATCACTGTAGGAAGGGCAAACGCCCTTGCGCTTGGACGCATCCCGCTGCGTCACGTCCTGCTGCGCAGTGCTGGCCAGCGAGCTGACGCGCCAGTTGGCCTCAAAGCCTTCGTCGGTGACCTTGCGGTCCACCGGCAGAAATTGCCCGCTGAAACTCGGGTGCGGCCAATTGGATGTGAGCTGCACCCGGGTGTCACCGCCCAGCGGCACGATTGAAATGCTTTCGGTGCCCACCAATTCGAGTTGCAGCTGCGCCTGCAGCGGCAAAGCGCCGATCAGCGCCACGGCAAGCGGCGCATGCACGCCGCGCGGGTAGCTGCCGTAGAAGGTGCCCGGTTTGAGCGCCAGCAACTGCTCGCCAATCTTCACACTGGCATGGCGGATGCCGCGCGAGTCGGACACCGCCATCATCAACAGCGGCGAGCCGCAGTTCATCCGGGAACCGGCATGCTCGGCGACGGGCTTGAGCGCCTCGGTGTCGGCCCATTCGGCCACGATGTCGGCCTTGAGGTTGAAGACCTGCGTCGCATGCAGGCCGCGTGCGCGCGCCTCGAGCTTGCTGCCGCCCTTGACGGTCAGCGACGCCGGTGCGGCCACCAGCGTGAACTCGCGCCGCTCGGTGTGGACCTTCTTGTCTTCATACTTGACGTCCCACTCCTCGGTGCAAGCCCGGTGGATCAGCGGGCCGGTGAGCGTCTGCGGGCCGGCCAGGCTTTGGGCCACGCTCTGGATGGCGATCTGCCGGTAGGTCTGGCGGTCGTGCACCACGCCGCTGATCTGAAACAGCGCAAGGACCAGCAAGACCACCACCACGGCCAGTGCGAAGAGTTTTTGTTTCATGACTTCCTTTCGTTTTTTGAACAACGAGGGGAAGTGTGCAAATTCTGTGTGAGGCCAGGATGAGCTGCGGGCTGCCTGTGTGAACTCTGTGTGAAGTGGAATGTGAGCCCCTGGCCCCGCCCCCTCGAGGGGGGAACGGGCTACACGAGGGGAGCCTGGGCGGGGGTTATCGCCTTAACAGCTTCACCAGCTGGTTGCTGGTGTTACGCAGGCGCTGCGCCATCATCTGCGTGATCTTGACCAACAGCTTGGCACCCACGCCGGGGTGGTCGCGGATCAACAGGGCGATTTCACGGCGGCCCCACACGCCGGCCTCGACCGCCTCAATGGCCGTGCAGGTGGCGTAGCGCGGCTCGCTGTCGAGCATGGACATGTCGCCCACGGCCGCGCCGGCGCGCACCACAGCCACGCGTGAGACAGCGGGTTCGGCCTCAGCGCCGGAATCTGTGCCGGCATCGGCCCGTGCCGCGCCCAGCGCCTCCAGGCGCTTGGTCACGTCGACCGTGCCTTTGAGAATCAGCATCATCCAGTCGCCGAACTCGCCTTCGCGAATCATCACCTGGCCCGGCGCGGCATGCACCAGTAGCATGGACGCGCCCAGGATGTCGGCCTCGGCCGGTGTGAAGTCCTGCAGCAACTGCGAGGTTTGCAAAAAGTCCGGGCCGTAGGCGCTCAGGCCCTGGCAGCAGCCCAGCGCCTTCAGCCCGGCGGTTTCCAGTTGTTCATCAAGCGTTTTCATCGGTGAGCCCTGGGCAGCCTGTGAAAGTCCGGATCAGCGACCGGCGGCCTGCTGCAGCCATTGGTCCAGCTCTTCGATGGCCGCATCGGTGGCGGCCGTCAGGGCCTGCACGCCACCGGGCGCGTCGCTGCCGGGCGCGGGCCGCTGCACGATGACATTGCGCTGGCCCACCAGCTTCTCACCCGCCGGCGTGATTTCAAGCAGTGTCGCGCGCAGGCGGATCAGGCCGACACTTGCATTGGGCGCGGAAAAGAAGTGGCTGAACTCTTCCAGATCCAGGCGCAGCAGCAGCGGCAGCGTCGCGTTCTGGCTGCGGTTCAGCGCCACGCTGGAACCGGCGCTGAAGACGGCGCGGCGCTGGCCCAGTTTCTCGCGCACGCGCTGACGCACCAGCTGCGCGGGCGGCATGCTCCAGCGGGCCTGCGAGTAGGGGCGCAGCTGCTGCGCGTCGGCATAGCCCAGGCGGTAGAGCACCGCCATGTTGTCCAGTGCGCCGCCCGAGGTGGCTACATCGTCCAGCGCCAGCGGGGGCAGCGGCGCCTGGCGCGTGGTGGGCTGCGTGGCCAGCGGACCGGGGCCAAAGTCATACATCGTGGCGCGCGTAGGCTTGTCGGGCAGGCCGGAGCAGCCCGCCAGTAGAAATATCAAGCCAAAAAGGCCTGCAGCCCAAACACTACATGGGCGAGTAGCTACTGAATTAATAGCAAATGGGTGCCAACTGAAAATGGACGGTGTCATTTTTTCTCTCCTCCTGGGGCGGAAAAACCGGGCTCGCCCGGGCCGGGCACCGGCGGGCCGTTGCCAAAAATCAGCGACTGCGGGTTGTCGTCCACCGCGCTGACGGTGCGGCGCATCTGCCGCATGGCACGCGCGGTTTCTTCGGCCACTTCGGCCAGCTTGGGCAAGGTCCCGGCGCTGAAGGTTTCCACGCCCGAGGCCAGCGCGGCGCCGCCTTCGGACAGTTTGTCGAGCGGCCCGCCCTTTTCATTGAGGCGGCTGGCGGTCGTGCTGACGTCGTCCGCGGCCGTTTTGACGGACTTCAGCGCGGCCGTGGTGTCGCGCGACAGCGCCGGCAAGGTGGCCACCGTGGGCTCCATGCCCTTGGCCACGCGGTTGATGCTGGCGGCCGCCTCGCCCAGCTGCGTCACAGCGCCGGTGACGGCCTTCTGGTTCTCGTCGGACAGCAGCTTGTTCAGCCGCGTGCTGGCTTCTTCGACCTGGTTGAAGATCACCTCGCTTTGCTTGAACAGCTTGTCCAGCCCGCCGGGCTTGAGCGGGATGCGCGGCGGGTCGTCGTCGTTGACCGCAAGACGCTCGCTGGACTTGCCGTCGTCGTCGAGCTGGATAAAGCCCAGCCCGGTCACGCCTTGCGAGGCCACCGTGGCAAAGGTGGACTTGGTGACAGGCGCACTGCGGTCGATGGAGACGCGAATCAGCACATTGCCCTTGACCTTGGTGTCAAAGCCGATGAGCTCGACCTTGCCCACCGGCACGCCGCGAAAGCGCACCGTCGCCTGCGGCTGCAGGCCCGAAACGGTTTCGCTGGTGCTCATGTCGTAGAGGTCGCGCTGGGTGTTGTCGCGCGTGAGCCAGATGGCCAGCAAGGCCAGCAGGGCGGTGACCACCAGTACAAACGCACCGGCGGCCATGGCATGGGCTTTGTTTTCCATATCGATGCCTTTCTAAACAGTAAAGGGGTATTCGCGCAACAACTCCATCGCGCGTTGGCCCCTTTCGCCAAGGAAAAATTCGTGAATGAAGGGGTGCGGGAAGGCCACCACCTCTTTGGGTACATCGTTGACGATGACCTTCTGCTCGGCCAGCACGGCAATGCGCGTGCTGAGCTCGAACAGCGTGTCCAGGTCGTGCGTCACCATCACCACCGTGAGTTCCATGTCGCGGTGCAGCGAACGCAGCAGCGCGACGAAACTGTCGGAGCTTTCCGGGTCCAGCCCGGCGGTGGGCTCGTCGAGCAGCAGCAGCGGCGGGTCCATGATGAGGGCGCGCGCCAGCGCCACGCGCTTGATCATGCCGCCCGACAAATCACTTGGCATTTTGTCTGCGGCGTCGGGGCCCAGGCCCACCATCTGCAGTTTCACCATCGCCGCCTCGCGCACCAGCGCGTGCGGCAGGGTCTTGAGCTCGCGCAGCGGAAAAGCGATGTTTTCCAGCACGGTGAAGGCCGAAAACAGCGCCCCCTGCTGAAACAGCATGCCGACACGGCTGGCCGCGCCCCGCTTGCCCAGCTCGGCCGCCGGCCGGCCCAGCACGGTGATCTCGCCCCGCGTCGGGTGTTCCAGCCCCAGCATCTGGCGCAAAAGCACCGTCTTGCCGGTGCCCGAGCCGCCCACCAGCGACAACACCTCGCCCCGCTCCACCCGCAAGTCCAGGTCTTTGTGCACCACGGCCTTCTTCTCGCCGTTCTGGAACACGGTCCACAGCTTCTTGATGTCGACGATAGGTTCAGTCATGGAAAACCGCCCCCAGAGACGATGCGAAGCGAGTCGGCAGAAGGCCAGCATGAGCCGCGGAACTGGCTTTGCCAGGCCGCAGGCGGGCGGCCCCCTCGGGGGGCAGGGAGCCACACGTAGTGGGCGAGCGTGGGGGCCCTATTCATATGCCCACGCTCTTAAACAACACGGCAAATAGTGCGTCGACAAGAATGACCACCGTGATCGATGTCACCACCGACGCCGTCGTCCCCTGCCCCAGGCTTTCGGTGTTGGGTTTGACGCGCAGGCCGTAGTGGCAACCGACCAGCGCGATCAACACGCCGAACACCACCGACTTGGCCGTGGCCAGCGAGAGGTTGGCCACCTCCACCGCGGCCGGCAGCGAGTTGATGAAATAGGACGGCGTGATGTCCATGGAGATACTGGCAGCCAGCATGCCGCCCACCAGAGCGGCAATCGTGGTCCAGACGCTGATGAGCGGCATCACCACCGCCAGCGCCAGCGCGCGCGGCATGACCAGCCGGAAGCCGCGCGGGATGCCCATCACGCGCATGGCGTCGAGTTCTTCGGTGACCCGCATCACGCCGATCTGCGCCGTGATGGCCGAGCCGCTGCGTCCGGCGATCAGGATGGCGGCCAGCACCGGGCCCAGCTCGCGGATCAGCGAGATGCCCAGGATGTTGACGATGAAAGCGTCGGCGCCGAACTGCCGCAGTTGCTGCGAGATCAGGTAAGCCAGCACCACGCCAATCAAGAAGCCCACCAGTGCGGTGATGGGCAGAGCGGTGGCGCCGATATGAAAGAGATGGCCCGACAGGTCACGCCAGGGGCCTTCCTGCGGATGCTTGATGAGGCGGATGATGTCGAGCAGCAACTGGCCGATCAGGCGGACCAGGCCCTTGAGGTGATCGATCAGCCGCAATACCCGCGTGCCCAGCAGGATAAAAGGCTCGGACCAGCCAGGTTTGCTGCGTGGGCTGGGCGCATGGGCGCTGAATTTGGCGACGGTTTCCAGCACCGCGCGCTGGCTGGGCTCGACCTTGATCGGCTCAGGCCAGTTGCGGCCCCAGTGGTTCCACAGCACCTGCGCGCCCAGGTGATCAAGCTTGTGCACAGCCTCAAGATCCCAGCCCGCCGAAGTGCCTGCGCCGTCGCCCAAGCCCTTGAGCTGCGCGGTCAACGCTTCCCAGACTTCTTCCCCCGTCAGGTCGGCCGCCGTCCACGCTCCCCGCACGACATAGCGCCGCCCCTGCGGCGTGTCTTGCTGTTCGATGCGGGGTGTGGAATCTTCCATAAGCATCCGGTTGAGCCGGGCGCGGGCCGGCGGCATGCAAACGCGCTGAATCCCAGACAAGGACGGGCTGCGGCATTCACAGCGCCGGCCCCAATGGCAAAACTGCATGGTAACTGCTGAAAACACAAATGCCGCGAACCAGGGCGCGCTATCGTCCCGGTCCTACAGCTCGCCGCGCCCAGCGGGTAATCCCGCCGTGCGGCCGCCTCAGGGTTTGCCACAATCGGGCCATGGCGAGGCGGTCAGCCCCGCGTTAGGCTGGGCTGGCAGTATCCGGCACGGCATCGCGAAATCCCGCGTTGCCGCCGCTCCGCACGAAAAACACGGCCCCCAGCCGAAGACAACCAGAGACAAGCCCCCATGCAAGACGAGAGCCAGGTTTTTGACTACATCATCATCGGCGCCGGCACGGCCGGCTGCCTGCTGGCCAACCGCCTGAGCGCCGACGCCTCCAAGCGGGTGCTGCTGATCGAAGCGGGCCGCAAGGACGACTACCACTGGATTCACATCCCGGTGGGCTACCTGCACTGCATCGGCAACCCGCGCACCGACTGGCTGTACAACACCGAGCCGGATGCCGGCCTCAACGGCCGGGCGCTGCGCTATCCGCGCGGCAAGACGCTGGGCGGCTGCTCCAGCATCAACGGCATGATCTACATGCGCGGCCAGGCGCGCGACTACGACCAGTGGGCGCAGCTGACGGGCGACATGGCCTGGCGCTGGGAAAACTCGCTGCCGCATTTCAAGCTGCACGAAGACCACTACAAAGGCGCCGACGCCCTACACGGCGCGCGCGGCACCGCGCCCGAGCTGATGCAAGACAAGAGCCAGCCCTACCAGAAGCTGCTGCGCCACCACAACGCCGGCGGCGAGTGGCGCATTGAAAAGCAGCGCCTGCGCTGGGACATTCTTGACGCGTTTGCCGAAGCAGCGGTGCAGGCCGGCATACCGGCCATTGCCGACTTCAACCGCGGCGACAACGAGGGCGTGGGCTACTTTGAGGTCAACCAGAAAAACGGCTGGCGCTGGAACACCGCCAAAGCCTTTTTGCGGCCGGCCTGTTACGCGCGCCCCAATTTCGAGCTCTGGAACAACGCCCAGGTCTGCAAGCTGGTGGTCACGCCGCAGCCGGACGGCGGCCAGCGCTGCACCGGCGTGGAGGTGTGGGCGGGCGACGAGCGCGTGACCGCGCACTCAACGCGCGACTCCGGGCACATGGGCGAGGTCATCCTCTGCGCGGGCAGCATCGGCTCGCCGCAGATACTGCAACTCTCGGGCATAGGCCCGGCCGCCTTGCTGCAGCAGCACGGCATCCCGGTGCTGCAGGATTTACCCGGCGTGGGCGCCAACCTGCAGGACCACCTGCAGATCCGCTCGGTCTACAAGGTGCAGAACCCTCCGGGCGGCAAGCACTGGGGCCTGTCGCTCAACACCATGGCCAGTTCGCTGTGGGGCAAGGCGCGCATCGGGCTGGAATACGCGTTGCGCCGGACCGGCCCCATGAGCATGGCGCCCTCACAGCTGGGCGCGTTCACGCGCTCATCGCCCGACCAGCCCTATGCCAACCTCGAATACCACGTGCAGCCGTTGTCGCTCGAGGCGTTTGGCGAGCCGCTGCACGGCTTCAACGCCTTCACCGCCAGCGTATGCAACCTCAACCCGACCAGCCGCGGCACGGTGCACATCAAGAGCGGCCGCTTTGAAGATGCACCGGCGATTGCGCCCAACTACCTGAGCACCGCCGAAGACCGCCAGGTCGCGGCCGATTCACTGCGCGTGACACGCAAGATCGTCAGCCAGGGCGCACTGGCCAAATACCAACCCGAAGAATTCAAGCCCGGCGTGCAGTTCCAGACCGATGAAGAGCTCACGCGGCTGGCCGGTGACATTGCCACCACCATCTTCCACCCGGTGGGCACGACGAAGATGGGCAAAGAAGACGACCCCATGGCGGTGGTCGACTCACACCTGCGGGTGCGCGGCATTCGCGGCCTGCGTGTGGTCGATGCGGGCGTGATGCCGCTGATCACCAGCGGCAACACCAACTCACCCACGCTGATGATTGCGGAGAAGGCGGCGGCCTGGATCCAGGCCGGGATTTGAGCAAAGGCCGCGAGGGTCCGAAGCGGCGCGCCCCCTCGGGGCGAAGCGCGCAATTCAACGGTAGATTTTTTGCAGCAGGCGCATGAGCGTCTTCTTTTCCGCAGTGCTCAGGCCCTGGGTCGCCTCTGTTTCAAGGCTGACGGCCGTGCCTTCCGCCTCGCGCATCAAGGCCTGGCCCGCATCGGTCAGGTACAGCCCCACGGCGCGACCGTCCTGCGGATGCGGCCTGCGGTGCACCAGCTCGCGCTTTTCCAGTGCGACGATTTTCCCGACGAGGTTGGGCGGCAGGATGTTCAACGCGCCGCACAGCTGGCGCGAGGTGATGCCGGGGTTGTGCGTGATCAGGGAGAGAATCGAAAAATCCACATGCCTGAGGTCATAGACCGCCATGCGCCTGGTGAACAACTCAATGACCTTGAGGGAGGCGCGCGTGGCGTTGTAGCCCATCAAGGTTTCGAGATAGGAGGTATCAACCTCCTCTACCGCAGGAGCGGGTTTGGGCAACGCAGGCATAAGGGATCGGGGCGCTTTCGTTATCTGGCAACGCTGCCGGCACAGGCAGGCGGCCAGGCTAGCCCCGATTATGCCAATGCCGGCCCGCCAGGGCCGGCATTAGAACCTGTTCACGGTCTAAACGGGGCCGCGCAAGTGCCTTCTCGGGTTGGGATGCAAGGCGCGGTGCGACGCCCCTAGTTCACCTATGGG
>Ga0307513_10002375_pt1 | contig 26128 bp, 12 predicted proteins | sample 15_EM_MG_FD_202174 | JGI IMG/M metagenome (GOLD analysis project Ga0307513, IMG submission 202174) | Populus trichocarpa ectomycorrhiza microbial communities from riparian zone in the Pacific Northwest, United States - 15_EM | ecosystem: Host-associated > Plants > Roots > Unclassified | place...
GGAAAGCTACAGTGCTTTCCCCACGTGTTTTAGAGTTCTTTTAACTAGGATATTGATCCGCCTTTGTAGGAATTATTCCTTTTATAAACTTAAAAAGAAATATATTAAGAGATGAGATATTTTTTTTCTTCATAATATCATTAAATTTAATGAAGTAGTTTGATTTTGAAATCTGCCAATCTAGTTTCTTGTCTAGCTTGAGTTTTAAATTAAATTATGTGGGAGTTGATCCAAAATAAATTACTCAATTTAATAAGTTCAAAGATAACTTGAATGACTGGTAAAAACATGACATGATTTTTAAAAAAACTTTAAGACAACAATTTTTTTTTATATTGAGACGATGTCAGATTGGATCGACCTTGGTCACTCTGTGATATGGGTTATGGACTTCAGTAAGTTTAATAACTTTATTGTTTTTGTACATTATTTTTGTTTAATTTTATGATAACATTATATACTTTCAAAATCGAGCATTAACCATAAAAAAAACATTTATTTAAGATTGTGATAACCCTATAGAAAGTAAAAAATAAAAATAAACAATGAATTCTATTTCTCAACCAATCCAATATTGAATAAGAGTGAAATTAAAAAAAAACAATTAGAAAAATTAAAATACCAAAAACTAAAAAAAAAAACATAGCAGGTTTGATGAGTGAACCAACTAAACTTGTGAATTGGGTAACACGGGTCAACATGTTAAATCCGCAAACTGTGTAATGGACTCCATTGGGATTAATAACTTTTTTTTATTAAAAAAACTATAATTTATTTAACTACATAATAACAAAAATAGAAAATCACAAAATAGAACGTTAAACCAATACCGAGACTTTTTTTAAAAAAATATGATAACCATATAGAAAACAAAACGAAACAAATTATAAAACTCAATTCTCAATCAATCCAATATCAATTAATAAATTAAAAAATAAATTTATAAAAAAATAAAAAAAAGTTATACTCGTCAACAAGTCCATGGACTTTCTAAATTTTAATAACAAGTTTTTTTTTCCCGAAACTATTTTTTTAACTATATGATAAAAATAAAAATAGACAATCACATAATCGAGTTCAATTAGAAAAAAAGAAGTACCCTGCTAAACTCGCAAATTAGGTCATTGACTCCACAAATTTTATTAACCTAATTTTTTTAAAATTATTTTTTATTTAACTATTTGTTTTTTAAAAATAGATTATACTGCGATGTTGAGATATTTTTCTGATACTGGAATAACCATATAAAAGGAAAATTAAAATAAATTATCAACTTGCAAACTAGGTCATTGACTCCACGAAGTTTATTAACCTAATTTTTTTAAAATTATTTTTTATTTAACTAAATTCTTTTAGAAATAGATTATACTGTGATGTTGAGATATTTTTCTGATACTGGAATAACCATATAAAAGGAAAATTAAAATAAATTATCAACTCTAAACCCTTATAAACATATCATATAATAATGACTAAATTAAAAAAAATCAATAACCAAAGGAAAAAAAGAGAATAAAATGCAAAAAAAATAAAATTATGGATTACTATTGTAATCCACAGTGCTAATGAGTGTGGGGAAACAATGTTCTCCTCGCACCTTTTAGTTTTATTTATAATAGCTATTTCGCCCATTATTCGCAACAAGTTGGATATTTTTTTTGATGTGTTTTTGTATATAAAACAATTCTAAATGTAAATCAAAAAAATTAAGCATGCATATAATCAAATAAATATAGAACCATGTGTGTTAATAAATGAAAAAAAAATAATTAATGATAAATAAATATTAAAAAAATAGAAAAATTAAGAGCCATATATAAATTAAGATATTTGACCTTGTAATATGGGCCTTTGACTTTGTTTTGTTTAATAATTTTGTTTACCAAAATTAATATTTTTTTTCTAATCAAACAATAATAGAAATAGACACACATGAAATTAATTAAATAAAATAAAAGAGAAAAATATTATGTAAGGTTACACATATTAGAAATATTATCAAAAATAAATATTTTTTATTTGTAAAAACTACATCCATTTATATAAAACATAAAAAACTTATAGATGAATTAGAATAATCTCTTCAAAAATTGAATGAATACAAAAAAAATAAAAAATCATTGTTATTTAAAACAAGTTAAATAAACAAAATAAAAGAAAGAAGGGTATTTATATAAATATAAATTAAAAAAATATTTTGAAAAAATACATACAAAAAAGGCATCAATTAAACAAATAAATTTTGAAAAAAAAAAGAGAAAAAGATCAGGCGTTGTTGAGCTTAACAAGTCAGGCCAGCATATCTAGCCCATTTAGTAAGGGTCCAAGTGTTTGGGCACTTAATTTTTTAAGGCAATTTCAAGATAAAAAAAAACACTTAGTTTGAACTCTCCTTATCAAATAGAATCTTTGACATAAAGATAAACTATTTTGGTGGTTAAAATAAGTATCAATAATAATTATCTCTCTCAGTTGTCAAAATCCGACACTTTTCTCTTTTCCCTCTTAAAATAAGGACTAAAAAATTAAGAAAAATAAAGTTTTGGACAAAAATTGATTTTTGTTGAGACTCCAAAAACTAGAGGGACCCAATTGTTATAATTTGTAAAGAATAAACACCATCGATCTTCTCCACGTGTTTCATTTTCGTTCTCTATCTTTCAATTTTTTTCATTCCTTAAATTATGAGTGTGAATCTATAATGCGTGAGGGAACAATATTTCCCCCAAGCCTTTTAGTCTTTTACTAGGTATTTGACTCGCACTTCGCCGTGAGCTAAATATTTTGGTTAAAAAAAATTGAACATGTAGGCTTTTTCAACATTTTTCTTACATAAAAAATATCAAGTATAAATTGAAAATGTTATGAACGTATCTAATTAAAATAAATTGAGAATCATCCGTGTCAATAAATGAAAAAAAAAGTCATTATTGATGATTTTTTATTAAAATTAATTTTTTATTTAATCAAATAATAGTAAAAATAGATATACACATAAAATTGATTGAATAAAATCAAAGAGCAAAAAGTATCTCGCAAGGTTGCACTTATTAGAAATACCTTCTAAAAATAAAAGAAATTATTATTAAAAATAAATTTTAATTGTATAAAACATAAAAAAGTTATAGATGAAGCAGAATAATCTCTTTAAAAACTAAATACAAACAAAATAATGAAAAAACAACCACTATTTAAAAAAGGCTAAATACAAACAATAAAATCTTAGAGAGAAGGGGTATTAATTCTAATGTAAATTAAAAAATTATTTTAAAAAATACATGTTATTTTTTTTTAAAAAAAGCAAAAAAAAATATAAAAAAGGCTAGACATTATTAGGCTTGGCTAGCTAAGCCAGCACTTGGCCCATCTAAGAAGGGCTTGTGTGCGGGCCTTATTTTTTTCTAATATAATTTGGCCGGACAACAGGTCATCTGCTAATTTTTTGAAAAAAAAACAGGTCGTCTGATATTCCCTAGTTTTTGGCCACTATGGTGGCCGAAAAAATAGGTTCTATGTTTTTTTGACATAAAAACCCAATTTTAACCTCAAAATGTCTAGAATAGAGCTTAAACACCTTGAAAAACACGTAAACAACCTTAGAAAAAAATCACACAAAAAACTAAAATCAACCCGAAATAAAATTTTTTATCGAGCTCAAATCTAATTTTTTAGGCGATTTTATGGCACAAAAACATCTAAGTGGAAACCCTCTCATCAAATAGAATCCTTTGACACCAAGATCGACTATTTTGGTGGTGAAAATTCGTGTCAACATTGATTTTCCTCTCTACTGCAGGAATTGATGACCTTTATCTCTCTTCTCTTTTAAATCAGGGACTAAAAAATAACAAAAATAAATTTTTGTACCAAGATTGAATTTAAAAAACATTGAGGGACTAAATGTGAATTTTGAAACCATCACCTATTTGTGATGTCTTTTTTACTATGTCCCCTGTCTTTCAAATCTTATCCTTAACTAAAAAATTTGATACAATTGTCCTTCAATTTAGGCCAAATAATTGAAAACAAATAAATAAAAATTGAACAGTATATCAACAATAAAATGTAAAAACATGAACAATACGATGTGCAGAGAAAGGACCATGCCATTTTAGATTTTTAGTGAATCAACAAAATATCAATATGTTTATTTTTTATTTCTTCTGACGATTTTTAGTTCTTCTAACAGGAGGTATTTTTGTGCTAGTTGTTTCCTAAAAAAGTGCTATCTACCATGCAACCCCCCAACCCCCCACCCCCACCCCCAGAAATACTGAAGGAATACCACAACAATCACCCTTTAAATTTTGTTGTTTACGTAACCTGGACGCGTATTTATGCCTGCCTTTTTATTAGTAGTGGATTGTATTTAGGTTCTCGTGGTAGTGATCTTTCAACCGCCATGACAAGCTCATCAGGCTGCCTGTTGAAATGCGGCCATATGATGGCGAGTTAAAACACTGCCCGACAGTTTACAGGGTTGGAGACCTGGACAATTGGAGATGGCTGCAATGGGGAATCATAATGTATATCTGTGTGGAGGTTGGAACTGTGGAGCAGTCAACTTGAGAAGTGGGATGCAAATTTATAACAGTAAACGTTTGATCCTGTTAAATGGAAGGATTTGGATTCGTTTATTCCATGCACAGAGGGCCTTGCATTTAGACTTGAGGATGATTCTTGACACAGCCCAGCACCCGAATTTTCCATCCCAAATTGCAGGAAAGGAAAACTACCGCGTGGAAAGCATTGTTGATCCAAAGAAAAGAAAAACCTGTACCTTTATCTTCCATTGGAGATGGCTGCAATGGGGCAGCATACATTTTCAACGAATAAAATGCATGGCTTTTTCAAGTCCATGGTAAATGTTTAGATTGATAGAACTCGTCTTGTTAAAAGCAACCTATAACTTTGGCAACCTCAAAACTAAAGGAACACAAGGCACTCAACTTGCCCATCTTTACCAAATCTATCTACACAGTTTTTCCAGGAATGACTGCGTCAAAGCCAGTACCTCGAGTAACATGAACGAAGACATCCTCAAGCGTTGAAGCTAATCATCAATATCTTCTGGATCAAAATCTTTAACCTTCACATCTGCATCTTCTCCATACTGAATGCAGTTGTCAATCTGGGACAGTATATATTGAATGCTGCACAATAAAAACACAATTATCTTAACAATGATCAGACAGCAGTCGAAAACAAAGTTAAAATGGAGAACATGGTAGAGGTCCAGGTATCTTTGCCAGCAGCAACATGCTAAACCAAACAAGGTTGGAACTCCAGCATGTTAAGAGCAGTGAAAACTTACAAAAGGGTTTCATATCACAGACAACAATTTGCTCTCCAATTACAGAAATCTTAACATCTATCTTGCCCAAAAAATAATTAATATAACACCTGGAACTTCCAAGTAAATCGTATTTTCTGGCATCAATTATTTCATCTGATGATATTTTCTGAAAATGCTAGCCCATTGAATTGACATTTTGTGATGTTATTTTGAAAGTTCTATTGTAACTATATCTTATCAACCCGAGTTCACTTCAGATAGAAAAATCCAACAGCCTTGGCATCAACCATTCAAATGCCACAAATGGAAGAGAGATGAGAGGAGGGGTACCTGCTCTCCTTCCTCAAGTCAAGAGGCACAAAACTCACCATGCTATATTGATCGACCTTATACCAAAAGAAAAGTAAAAATTAGTAACAAAGCAAATCAAGCAGACGATGGACACAGATATTAATTTAACCTCATGCTAAACAACAACAACTGCAGCCTCCAAGTTATGATATCAAATTTCATTTGTTTGAGACCCAATTTACCATGAGAAAAAAAAAGAGACGAGGTCAGAGTAACCCAATGCAAAAACTGCGTCATCTAAAATGAAGCAACTTTTGTTCCTAGAAACTCACCAGATCAATCAAAGCTTTGTTTAGCTTAAAAAATTGAGGTGCCATGCGTTGATTCAATTCAGACAACAAAACTTGACCCTGTGGGTTCAAGTACCTAAAAAGCAGGGGAAAAACATAGAAAAGATCAGCATATTCAGATTGACATAATAGCACTTTTAACAGTCGTGGAGAATTAATGAACTCACTTTCCAATATCCCTTTTGTTGGTTACAAGGTCCATCTTGGAGAGGATATTAACATGAGGCAATTCAAGTTGTACCATAGCAGAAAGAGATGCCATACACCCACTTATGAACTTGGTCACATCAGTGATAAACTGATAAAAATATAATTACAAACTAAGTGAGAGTGTAGTGATTAGTCAAATTTTAAGGTTGGTGCTTGTAAAAGAAAGGCAATAAAGGACAACTTTAACATACCTGTGAATCAAGCAAGTATACAACACAAACATTGAAATTTTTACTCTTCAAATGCTCCACAAAGTTTCGGAGCACTGGCACATGTGAAAAAAGTTCTATTTGGCCTATAAAACATTCACGTTTTATAAGAAGTAATCATAAATATTGTTGTCAAGAAAATAAACAAATGATAAAGTATAAGAGGCCCTGACACATTCTCTCTTAAAGCATGCGTTAACAAACCATGAAAAACTCTGGTAATTGGGAAAACTAGAAATATCTAATCAAATAATTGACATGCACGATCTGCTTTAGAGTCATTCTTGATGATTCCCTTGTAAAGAGTTCATTTGCTAAATTATCACAGGAAAATACAACCTGATGGACAATTATAAGAGTGTGGGTGTGTGACATCATACTAAAACAGACATGGAAAGATAAGTATGCATACCTGGGCAGTCAAAAACCAGGTAATCATCATCCATGTAATTATCCAACTCGTCAGTCAACCAGTCATCCAGATTGTCTTCCAGTTCTCTAATCATTAGATTAAGGCCCTTCAAATTTGACTGCAAAAATTGAAAGAAGATAGAAAAAAAAACTGGGTCTTTAAGGAGACCACAGCATGCTAATAGCATAGCCATTTCCAACCATTTGGACCAATGCAGAAGATAGCACATGAAGCAATTACACTAAAATCCATGCCTGTACTCTTAAACTATATGCTGAGAACACATAAACCCAATTCCTTAAGCATTTTAACATTAAAGAGTAAAAATTCCCAGTAAACACATGAAGCAGCAAGAGTGTGCAACAAAGGGGAATGAAATAGTTTAATGAAAGGAAAAAAGAATAAAAGGAAACTCAAACATTGGACAAAGCAAAAGGATACTCCATGCAGTACATCAGAGCACCATTAGGACCCAACCCAAGTTCCTCCATAACATCATCCAAACAAATGAGTTCCCTGATATCTGCAAGCAAACAAGACTTAGAGCTAAAAATGTAAAATCAAACATTTTACCTTACTCCAAGACATCAAGTAACAGGTTAACTCGACTCACCCATAGCCACGGGATAGTCAAACTGTTCCGCTGCAGGATCTAGGTTCACAATATTTATTGAACGCCCTGCGGTTTCACAGTGTCGGTACAAACTGGAGCAATATGTTGACTGAATTGAAGCAACAAAAAAGTTCAATTGCTTAAACAAGCCAAGGAGAAGCAACCACACATGTACACACAAATGAGAAAACCCGAAAGGATTTGCAGGAAACAACATGGATTTAGAGGTAACAAACAGCATAAATAAAGAGTTAGAAGGTAGTAAATCACCTTGCCACTGCCAGCAGGGCCGATAACAAGCTGCGCGTAGCCCATGGTAACCCCTTTTGAAACAGTTAGTGCTTGTAATTCACCAGGAACAGAGAGAAGCAAAAACCCGGAGGGACGAGAGAATGGCAACAGAAATATAGGCAGTAAACCAAACACCAACGGCAAATAACAAATTTAGGACATGAGAGGAATCCATAAACACCAGTGAGAGAGAGTCAACATTAGAAAAACCTGATTCATCAAATATAAAACAAAAGAAAAAAATACAAAAAAAATCATAATTTATCCATTTAAATCACCAAAAATACAAACTGAGAAAACAGATTATTGAATAAATAAATACTACTAAGGCTCTGAATAATTTTCAAACCTTTCTAATATAATGATAAAGTTACATTGCGGATTTTTCTACGACAGAAACAGTACTGATAAAAGAAAAAAAGCAAGCATCTTTTCGGTTACTAGGGTTTGGGGATCAATCACTTACCTGATGAATGTGGGCGAAGGTGGAGGAAGATAATGCTTGATGGAGTAATAATAGCTAGGATTAGGGTTAGGGTTAGTGAAGGAAGCCAAGACGGATGGAGTGATAAAGGAAAGGAAAGTGCTAGGTACTTGGCTTGGTGCCTGTCTGACTTGTTCTTAAAGCCACAAGATACTTGAGTCTTTCGTTTAGAAATTAGAAGTATGATGCACATTTTAAAAAAAATATATTAAAATATTTTTTATTTTTAATATTAATACATTAAAATAATAAAAAAATATTAACAAATATTAATATAAAATATTTTCAAAAAACTTTAAATTTTTGAAAAGTTTAATACGGTATAAATTATTTTTTATTTGAAAATATATTAAAATAATTTTTTATTTTTTAAAATTTATTTTTAATATTAATAGTTTAAAATAAAAAAAATAATTAATTTTTTTTTTTAAAAAAATACATTTAAACCACAACAATACCTACAAAATCTAAAGAGATGATTTTGCTTTATTAACGCGTCAGTTTCAGGGCTTTGCTTATTAATAAAGTAACAAGAGGCTCTTCACATCACACCCTTGTTTTATCCCACGCGTCGTTAAGAAGATAAAACATGATTTAATAAATAATGAATATTAATTACACACTGTTAATTATAATTTAGCCCTGAAACGAATTAGTTAGATTCCATGTGATTTTTATATTTGTTTTGGAGTGTGTTTATAACTATTTTGAGTACTTTTTAAAAATAATTTTAATTTTAAAAAAATTATTAAATTAATATTTATTTAATATTTTGTTTTTATAATTTGGATATATTAATACCAAAAAATTCAAAAAAATATTATATACTACAATATTAAATACGCAAATTATTTGTTTATTTGGCTTTAGAATATTGAGGTATTTTCAATTTAATAATTTTTTTTTTAAAAAAAATATTTGATCCATAATCATCACAGTTAGCTAAAACTTAATTAGACACACCTCACAATTTTATCTCTTTATTTTTTTTATATAAATTAAGAATATTTAAATTAATAAAAAGAGTATTTGAGAATTAGTGATATATTTTTAAAGTGTTTTTTTGCTTGAAAATATATTAAAATAATATATTTTTTTAAAATTGTTTTGATATTAATTTAAAAATATATTAAAATATAAAAAAATTAAAATATTTTTAAAATACAAAAACAATATACTAAATAAAATAAAAAGAACATTCGAGGGAAAAAATACCAAACCCACAACCTTAACAATCTCAGGGACGAATTAATTAGAATTGTTAAACCATAAGAACCGAGCAACATGTCACTCAACTACTTCCCCTAATAACCGACAAGCCGTTTTCTCCTCTCCCCCTTAATCCGCACACGAGTCACAAAGAAGCAGATAGAGAGAAGAAGAAGATAAACAACCATACCGGAATTCCGTCGCCGTCGATAGATTTCGGTATTTCAAATGGTTCAGTTGTTCTTAAGAGAAGAAGCTAAGAGGAAAGAAGACGTGCGCGAGGAAGATAGTGAACGTGCAAAGCGAATGATATGGCTTTTGAAGGAACTAGAATCAGTTATTTGGTCTCTGATTACTCGATCAGAAGCACGTTTATGGCTTTACAACACTATATCATGCATCACCTCCCTTACTCCTTACCAAAAAAGAGAGGTTTTTATGATCTTATTGAGGACGAGGAGCAAGAAAGGTTTAGCTTCCCAGCTCTGGCAATTGATTTTTCAGAAGAGACCGCACGAAGCAGGAACACTTTTGGCCGAGAGAAGTTATGTGCTTGAGAAATTCTTTCAAGGCAAGTTTTTTTTTTTTTACCTCTCATTTGTTTTCGCTAATTGTGTTTGGCCTTTTTAATTAGGGTTTGATTAGTGAAATTGTTAATTTCGTGAATATTAAAAGGTAATTGATTGATTTGATTGTGAATTAATTTTTCTTTTTTCTTTTATTTGATTTTATTTACTTATGCAGGAAATCAAACCCGTATATTGCAATGGTTTTCCAACTTCTCTAGTACTGGATTAAGGCATAAAAAAGGTGCCAAAGCGCTTTCCCAATTCGCGTTTGTGCATCGAAATAAATGTTGGGAGGAGCTTGAGTGGAAGGGTAAACATGGGCAATCCCCTGCTGTGGTTGCAACCAAGCCACATTACTTTCTTGAGTTGGATATCCTACGAACGGTGGAAAATTTTCTTGAAAATGTGCCTGACTTTTGGACTTCTAGAGAGTTTGCTGACTCGTTAAGAGATGGTGATATTTTTTTCGTCGAGACGAAATTCTTTGTAGATTTTTTTGTGGGGTTGATGTATGAAGAGGATTCAAGAGATGTATGGGAAGTCATTAATGAGTTTCTTATGGAGGAGTCTTTCTCTGTTTTGTGTCAGCATCTACTTATCACACTTGAAGAGCAGGAGTTCTGTGCTTTTCTTGAATCGCTTTGTAAATATTTGCATCGGAGAATGGAACCGAATGATTTTGGGGACTCTTCTCGCCTGCTTGAGTTTGTGCTCTCTAAATTCAGTGGTTATGAATCTATTGATCAGTTGCTTCTGTTGAATGCGGTTATTTATCGAGGACGTCAACTTCTAAAGCTTTTGCATGATGAAGAATCCCAGGAGGAACAGGCAAAAATTAATGATATTGTGTCTCATATCTGCTCAATTTCAAGCAGTACTAACAGCTTTGTCCCTATACTGAATGAGTGCCTAAAGATGAAAACCACAGGAGGAATCAAGATCTTGGGGCTGCAGTCATGGGCCTTTCATTATGCATTATCAGAGAAATGCCAGAGTCCAGAGGCCTGGGAATCTTTATTTTCAAATAATGGTATAAGTTTCCGCAAATCTGATAGATTCGCGCTGCTGCATGGTGATGAATTGTTGGAAGAAAATGACTCTGAAATGGATGATGGAGCATCAACTAAAAGAAAGAGCAGGAAGAAAAGGAAAAGTAAAAAGAAAAGGAAAAGGAACTCCGATGATGACGACAGCTATGACCATGGTCTGCTGGATTTAGACACATCAAATAGTAAACTAGGTTTGCAAGCTAGGGATGGGAGTTGGTTGCTCTCAACAGATGGGTTTTCTGCATCATGGACTAACGTGAGTCGCATTATTCACGCTCTATATGAAACATCTAGATTATTTTACTAGTATGGAATTTTTTTCTCTTGATATTGCGTTCTTGCAAATCTTCATGCTACAAGTGAGGAATGCCTGTCGTGTGATCTTTCATGCTATGATATGATGTGCTGCTGTCCTTTATGACCTTGTTAGCAATACATTTTGCATTAGACATTTCTATATAGCTAAAGCTTGTCAAATCACCTGGCAATAAATCCTGGTGTGGTCTTTTTAAAATCTCAAGTCTGTCCTCTACTTCATCTTTACATAACCATTGACATAGGTGCTAAGAGATAAGAAACTGTCTTTAATGTGAAAACACATCAAATATTTTTGTTTGTTTTTTTTCCAATCCTCTTGAATTGCTCTTACGAGTCTTTCTTTCTTATCTTCCGCACAGATTTCATATATTAAGATTTCTTCTTGGTTTAGGTGACAAATAAAAGACCAACAGTGTGTTTTACTAACCATCTGGTCATTGTGATTTTCCGCAGGCAGATCTACCGGAACACCTCTCAAAGTTTTGCTTTTCCACGTGGATGAAGTGGGCATTTGCTAAGTGGAGGAACGTGGCTTAATTTTGTGCGGCTTAGCTATTAGCTATTTCTCCTAGGGTATTGTGTAGAGGTGCAGGGGAAGGAGGGGAGATGTCTCCTTTCTTTAGGTTTCATCTCTTTGATAGCTGATGATTCACATTCTTTTCAATGGGTCAAGAATTGACTCGGAGCAAATCCAGATGAATGCCAAGCATTTCTGCTTTTGATGAATAAACTAGGAGATCTCATGACTGCATTTGGGCATCTCATTAGGCGTGGACTTGCTGCCAGACTAAGCTATAGGGTTAAAAGTTTGCCAGAAAAACATTCATCTGCCATCAGTAATGCTGCAAGGTTTGAGCCTCAAGCTTCTGTCATGCAACAGAATTGCATCTCTTCCGGCTACATGTTTTCTAGGGTAACATCACCCCATTATACCAGCAGCATTCAATTTCTTAGCTCGATTGGGCTAATCGTGGCCTGGTCCAATCTCCATCAGGTGTATAAGATCAGTTTTTGGAAGCAAGACAAGACTGTAACTTTTGGTTTCCAAGGTTGGAGGCAAATTTCATCACCAGGAAACTTTTCATGTCCATACAATTTGGTGCTAAATTTTGGTCCTTGCTAACCTGGCAAGTTTCTAATACCATCGACTTGTATACTGCAGCATGCATGAGCTTACAGGAACTTCTCTTCCATTTCCTTCCAATTAGACATGCATGCAATGGTCAATCTAGATGAAGCATGGCTCGGAAATTGGGATTGCAGGACTGAAACTTCGACTCCTGATTAATTCGCCAAAAAATAACCGAATTATAACTATTTTTTAGTTACTTATTTCTTCTCGTCTGTAAGATGTTTATCATCGTAATATATAACCATTGTTGTAAGCTTAAAAGCAACTATTCATATTTGCAAATATCAGGTTTAAAAAACACAAACATCACACTCTTGAATGTATCGTTTGATTAAAATAGGAAGTGTATTTGGAAGAAGGGTTTGAAAAGTGAGGTTATCGGATTTAAAATCGATCATTTATTTCTCAAAAATAAACTTTTGTTTGCGATTCTCCCTAGATCTTACGCGGTGGGTTTCGAATAAACCTAACTTGGACCAATCAACCGAACATTTGGCCACTGCTGGAGCCTTTTCGCACGGCAAGCAAGCTCGAATGCTCCAGACTCAAATTTACTAAAAACAAACGAATTACAAGTAGAACTTGGGTGGCGTGCAGATCATTTGAAGGGTTGTAATCTGAAAAGCTCACAATACGACCTAAAAGCCGATCACATCGAGCTTCTTGTAGCAAGCATTGTCCACTGACAATATGCTAGAAACTGCGGGTCCCATATGCATGTGGCGGCACCTTGAATATGATTTTCCAAACATTTCTTGCCAAGGCTATTAAGTGGATCAGATTTCAGCAACACTTTATTTTAATCTACACGTCAGGTACAATAAACAGCAATTGTTCACAACTCAAACAATGACACGTAAATCACTTTCACACCAGTTTCTCATGTTGTGAATCACATACAACACGAATGTCGACATATCTCAAAGAGCCTCATCACCTTCATTATCAGGCACCCACGGGACTTCTGTTCCAGCTCCGTCAAGCCCTACAGATAAAGAAACGGACACAAAAGTTAGCCAGAATCTGGTAAAACATTCTTTAGAACAATATTCAGTGATGTAAATGCGAGTCGGATACACACAAATCACATTGTACTTGAATGAATAAAGGTGTGCAAAGAGAAAAAGGAAAAAGGAGACGCATTGCCATCCATCTTGTTAAGGTAAGACCTAAAATGCGGAACAAAACAAAAGTAGACCTAGAACTGTGCATTAATCTAGAGGCAAATTCCATCATTTATGGGGGCTTGAATACCAACATTAGTAAAATTGGTTGTAATAAGATTGCATTTCTAGAGCATGCGTTCAGGCACTAACACACACGAAAATAATTAACCTTATAAAAAAGAGCATGGGGAAAGGTGATTTGTAGAATCTTACAAACTCATTTTTTTCCAATATAAATGAAGAGTCAAAATTCTTTTTAGTTTATCATCCATCTTTCACAGTTTCTGTTCTTAGAGTTCCTTGACCAATGGAATGCTGCTTTAATAATTCCTAATCCACAACTGTCTCATTACAGCAAATGAACGCTAGAACCAACAATACCACTTTTACCCTTCAACTCAAGCCATGGTTTCCCTCTTTTCCTTCCCACTGCCCTGCCTGAAATCTAGTTTCCAGAACATATTTGCTAACAAGACTGCTAAATTGATATGGTGCAAGTGATTGGCCGAAATTGTGTTCCCACTTTAATAACATACAGAACAGTCTAATACACAAGACAAGTCCTGAAGACCAGAAATGACAATACTACCGACTAAACATCCCACAACTATAGCAGAAATCCAAAAAGAGAAGTGCAAGCAAAACAAGGATAAATTCAGTGGCACGGTGATATTAGATACAGAAACTTAAGTCTTGGGAGTGGTCTAGAGCTGTGATTTTTGAGAAACAAAAACGCCAAAATTCCATCTCTCAAAAAATGAATGATGTTGCCACAAGGACATTGCGTTATATAATTAAAAACACCAGCATTTGTAAAATGGGAATTGATAATGGCACTCCATCAATTCATAACAGCACTTCACTTTAGCTAATATTCAAATACATTTATTTCACAATTTGTGAAGTGCCACTATGAATTGATGGAGTGGCATCATCATCACCCTGGTAAAACTATTGCTATGACACCCAGCAAAGAACTTCTAGAAACAAGAGTTTCTGAAACCTTAGAAAGAAAAGAAAAAAACATTGGCCATGGGTTTAGTTACAGAAAAGCATCAGTGAGAAAAAAAGCAAGAATAAAAATCAATCTCACACCCTTGTCCATCTTGTGGGTCCTACATGAAACCTATGCCATAAGTCAGTATAATCAGCAAAAAATTCCACCCCCATGTGAACAATCCACAAGTTATTCTCCAACCACCAGTTTTTGGTTATTCAAATCAGCATCGCAGTAAACCACTGATTAGTTAGAGGCAAGCAAGCTGCTAAAAACTTGTGCCATCATACAACTTGACCGTAATGCAAGGAGATAAGGATTGTTATGGTAATAGAATCTATTCTCATGATAGCATAGGAAACTTACCCAATGAAACATATGCTGGCAAGCTAACATACTTCGGACATGAGCTCTTTGAAGTGTACATGTCATTTTGAATTACACAGTCCCGAGGCTGTAAAAGAAAGAGTCAAAACACAAAGCAATTTTCTTCATGAAAAAGGATGAACAATTTGAAATATAAAATTTCACAACAATGGATGTTCTGCAGACACAAAAGCACGTGAATTATGCCAGACTAAGGGGCTTCATTTAGAACTTTTTGCAGTTTAAAGTCAAAGATAAAGAACAAACAAACAGCAGCGGGCCTCTAACCTCTTAACATCATCTGTGTACAAAGTTACCACCATAATACCTGTTTGCTTGTTGCTCTACAAACAATAAATACCCGAATGTTCTTCTCTAACCAGTTTAACTAGGACTGAAATGTACACCATGAGAAGCATAAACAACAAAGTCTAACCTTGAAATCCTTATAGAAGCATAAACGAAGTTCCTCCAAATCCCCCTTTGAGCAAACCAGTTGTGGGGTTGCATGGAAAGCATTCTCGATAGCAGATACAATGCCTCCAAGAGGATATTTCTCACTATTTGAAGGAACATATCCTGCTTCATTCAGTACTTTCTGGCATCAAGAATTGAAAAGGATAGTTATTGGTCAATTCAATGAGCAAAATAATTTCAAATACAAATTGTTCCCCAATATATTTTAATTTTCAACACAAAATCATGTATAAGAGCATAAAAAGATGACATAGAGAAAATGATTGCAACTGACATACACGATCATAAATTCTGAAACTGAAGATTGACAGTTTATTGAATAGAATTTCAACTACATCATTATTAGTAAATGAAGGCAACACAAGGTGGATTAGTTAGCAAAACAAAACTATAGGAACGTGCACAAACTAGATGCTTATCTAGATGGTATTTATAATCATGATAAAAAAGAGTGTTTAATATTTGACTATGTTACAGATGTTCAATAAAATTTGATCAAAACCAACACCTGCATAATACATATAATTTTCCTTTTATACACACACACAGCCACATATAATCTTCCTTTTTATCTATAATATTGTTCAAGATTCTTGTCTATGTTAAAAGTAGCTTACTAGACATTAAAAATTCATTAATCATCACAAAACTCCTGACCACTTACTGTAACATTATATTTAAAGTAGACATTGAGGGTTGTTGAAAAGTAACTATATTCATCGTGAACAACTGGAGAGGAGCAAGTTCCATGCTTCTCTGCAAGAACAGAGAAAAAGGGTAAGTAGAGAATTTTGCATACAAAACACATGCAAAATTCATTCCAGAGACATCCATAATTTTATGCCTTCTAGACCCTCCAGCTGAAGGTTAATGCCATGGAAAAACTTGTGTGAAAATTCACATTCAATTACTGGTCAACATACTCAATAGAAAGCAAAGCTCACATGCAAAGGCATTCAGCAAATTTTTGTAGTTGATATCTTCTAAAGCCAAATACCATTCAAAATAACGAATGGCATTTTATTTTCATCAGTAGAGAAACAAATAAATACATGAAAGAAATTTGAGAGCATTGAAAATCATCATATCTTTCATCTGTGAGTACAGCATCGCAATCCAATGTCAACTTCTTTTTTTTTTTTTTGACAAATACAATCAAATGTCATCCATCATACAGTAACAAAATATCATCAACCTTTGTATCAAATGTTCTTATTCGGTCCCTAAACATGATACAGAACGTTTTTCCTATGACACATAGCTTCCATGGGCTGCCACTTCTTGACCTGTCTAGCTTGTGGTTTGTCTTACACTTAACTGTCCCAAAGTCAGCAGTTAACAAAAAAACCTTGAATTAAAATTTTATGTATTTCACCAAATTAGTCAAAGAGCTGGACATTAGCCTTGCACATGGCCTCTGAATATCTACTACCATGTCTTATTATTTGTGATATCATAACAGAGAAAGCTTTGCATCCATCATGAGAAAGTACTAGGTATCTGAAAGTGTAACACAGCCACCCATCATCTAAAAATTTTTGCTAGAGTTGCTTTGGCTATTATTAGGCCCAAGTTATGTAACAAGGATCTCTCAATACACTACAAGGCATTGGATACGGGTCTCCATATTACCACTCCCTTTATGTTTAAATCTAAAAGACAGTGAACTACGATGCAATCATATCATGTAGGAAAGCAAAAGTTGAAGACAGTTACCCCACTGCCAATGTGGATTCCCCCATTTTCGCCATCACATAGCATGAAAAACAAAGCATTGTCAGTTCGGAATCATAGAAAACGATAATTTAGCCACAAACAGAGTCAGCAGTTGAAACCACCTCATGTGCCCAAAAGGATCCTTTTGTACCATGGCAAGATGATGGTGAACCACAACTAAGAGATGGCCAATACTTCTCTAGAGCATCATGCAATGTGGAGATCTGCATGTTACAAAAATAGTTTGGGTACTTGGGACATAAAAGTAGTATGAAAACAGAGCTGATGTTTTAAACACAGGAGTTAACCAACATACATGCTTGAAGATATACATGCAAACACACCCCTATTCTATGTGTGTGCATGTTATGGTTGGTTAAAATCTTCTGAAAAGGTCTGAAGAGAAATTGCAGCCTGTAAGAAAAGATAAGATCCAAAAGGCTTACTTACATGAAATAGGTAAGTGCATCATAAATACATATAAGAGCATGAAATGCACCCATATCAGCTGACCATGCTATACAGCTTCCCATTAAGAATACAAAAATGGTTGCCGGAACTTAAAAAAAAATTAAAATGTGGAAAACCTCCCATACCCTGGTACTGATACCTTATTATTCATGTCCAGAAAAAGGCACATAGCATAGCTATCAGACCCAATTCCTTGCATTACGAGACCGAATGATGCTTTTCTGTTCTCTATAGGAATATTGCATAACGTGCAAGCATTTTCATAATTTTGGCAGTGATTCTACAACTTAATTTGTCCAAAAAATACAAAATCAAGATCACTTTTAGTGCAAACTATTTTCTATCACTTAAAACTCCATTGCCAAGGCATTATCTCATACAAGTAAGTAAGATTCAAATGAAGCAAATGGAGGAGCAAGAGAAAGATACCTCCTTTTCATTGAAATCGGATCGAGTACAACACGCAGGCCACGTTCCATCATTATAGTCAGGCCAGAGACCATCTATCCACACAAGAATAGCAAACACATTAGCATGATAACAATCAGGTTCCAAAAATGCAAGTAAAAAAGGAGACCCAACCACCAGCCTTTTTAGTCCTTAGATTCACCAAATTGAGATTTGTAACATAAAGAATTCTACTTACGGATTGTAAATTCAGTCGGAGCATTTGCGCTGGGCACAAAAAAAAAAAAAACATAAACACACGACAGATGCTATGTTAGTTCCACTGCCAGGTTTTCTTTCCATTACATAAACAAAAAAATAAAAAACTAGAATAAAAGAATTCCAGCAGGCACAAGCTAAATCACACAAACTTTATAGAATCAGAAACCGTTAAGTTCAGAATCGGAAAGTAATTAGAAGCCAGAATAGAAGGGCAGGACGGAAATACCCTCGGCAACAAGCATTTTGGGAGCAGCAATGGCGGGTGTGGCGGCAGTAGGTGCCAGGCCATTGCAGAGACAAGGCGAAGTAATCGAATTCCCTCTGTCCTTCTATTGCACTCGCTTCCTCGATCATGCAATACGATGCCGTTACGAAGACGAGCAGCACGAGCAGCGTTTGGACAGAGAGAGATGCCATTGAGAGAGATGCTGTTTTTAGTGGTTGCTTGTTGCAGCGTTTACCACCACATGTTGCGGTTTTCTTATTATTATAGAGAGAGAAGGATTCGGGCAGTTAGAAACCAGGGGTAGAACTGTCATTCAGGTAGCAGTTTAGGAAAACGATGCTTCAAGTTTTCTTTGTGCTGTGAAAAATTTACTTTGATCCTTCAAGTTTTTGAAGAAGTTTAATTTAACCTTTAAAGTTTTTTTTTCTCATCTTTGGTCCCTATTATTTTATGTATTTTTATTCCAGTCCTACAACTTTATTTTTCTTATTTTTTAGTTTTGGGATGTTGCAAAAAGTTCAATTTGTTCCTTGGAGTTTTCATAAAGGTTTATTTTGGTTCCTAAAGCTTTTATTTTTATATTTTAGGTCCTTGTAGTTTTAGGTGTTTTACATTTGGGTCTTAAAAATTCAATTTTCTCATGTTTAGGCTCTTAGATGTTGAGAGAGATGAGAAAAAATCATCGAAAAATAAAAATAAAAGAGAAAAATTGTGGTCGGCTACTTTCCAACCATAAAAAATACATGTTTTCATCAAATAAAAAAATTAATAAAGAAAATAGGATTTTGACTCAAAAATATATTTTTTCTCATGATTTTAAATCATTAGAATTCTTGAAAATACTTATTTTAATTATCTTAATTTTTTATTCAAACAATTATGTTGTTAATAAAAAAGACATCTTCCGTTAAAACATGATAAAATACATAAATAAGAAGTCAGGATTTTGACTAAAAAATGCATTTTTTTCTCTGGAATTTTAATTAGTTGATACATTTTAGATATTTATTTTAATTATCATAAAATTAAATAAAAAACAGCTTTGAAAATGTCTTCACTGCCTTCGCTTTTTCCACTATTTTGTAGTTTATTGAACCTATGTTACCATTACCTAGCAAGAGTCTTTATAACCCATATGATGCAACTATAATACTGACGTAAACGGGAGCAAAGGATAAATAAATTTGTTATATGTCAAAACACTCAAAGACCAAAAACATCATAACAAAGACTCTTAAAATACTTTATTTTATTCATTTATATCTCCATTTTCCAAACAACTATTACAACTCTTTATATAGAAAAAAAAAACTAGAAAAACCTAATAATACTAAATAGAAAAAACTAAATTAGAAAATATATTTCCTTTAAATAAAAAGAAAAATTAGAAAAACATCATAATAAAGAATAGGAAAATAAAAATAGGAAAAAAATAAAAATAACTAAGAAAAAAGGTCATGCATCAAATACCAGATGATGTAGCTCTGATACCAATCGATACAAACATAAATAACATAAGAAAGACTACAAGCCCAAAGAAATACATAATTATGTCGTAAAAGGTCTCAACCATAAGAATCGTTATTTGAATTTTTATTACTCAATACTTTCTCTAATCAAAACTGAATATTAAAGCTCTTATAGATTATTAATATATTAGAAAAAATATCTTTAAAGCTGGAAAAATAATAAAGCGTTGTAAACCAAATAAAAAAAATCACAAATCAACTAGAAAAATATAATAAATTCTAAATAGTAAATTCTGAACCTAATATGGAGGCCTTAACAATCTCAAATGGCTATAAAAAAAGATCTTTCAAGGAATAAGGCCTCTAGAGTATCTTAAAAAGATTTCATCCTAATATAAAAGTTAAAAAAAAAAAAGTTTATTCTCGTTACTATAAGGCTACATATTTGACCAAAATCTCATGCATCAATCTCTCCATATTGGAAAGAACTAGTCCTTGAGTTCAAACTGTTCATGTCTCGATCTTATGGATATCCAATCAAGGCTCTCCAATTCCTTTTCTTTCTTAATTGAAGATGTATAACAATTTTATATATCAATTTTAGTCTTTTATTAACACGTGACATGTCTATATAACCTTTAAACAAATCTACCATTATGATAATAGTAAACTTGTAATATAAAGGATCAAGATAGCCTAAATCAATACTTTTTTTTTGTTGAGTACATTTTATATTGTCTTTGTGCTCAATCTCTAACCTATCAATTATAACACCATTATCACCACTCCCGCTACTGTAATTATTTATGCTATCATTATCATTATTAAAATAAATATTATAAATTAGTAGAGAATACCAACCCACATATATCTTATTATAAAAAAGATTACCAAAAGTCACATCCTCATCTATCTATATATCCACTTCGCTTAAGTCTTTTAAAGTTTCAAACCCAAGGGCCTCTAGTTGTGTAAAAACTTGAACATTGCCTCTGGTGTCTAAAACACCATGATGAGTGTACAATAATAGCTTTTTTAAGGTTGAATTATGGAAAGATTTTCTCTTTGAAGAATCCATGGTTTGAGTATATCCTAAATGAAGCAAGTGAGATTTCATCTTCTTTTTAATCTTCTCTCATTCATAAATCTTAGGCATGCCCTATCTCTTACGAGTTTGCTTTAATTGCTCCCACCACGTAGAGGCATAACCTCTTATACTAATAGCTACTAAATTCACATCCATCCTCTCCAAGATCTCCTCATACTTATAGACATGTTCTACCTCGTGCAACCAATCAATAAACTCCTTCACCTGTAAGGTTCTTATGAACTTAGGAAGTTTAATCCAAAATTCTAAATCTTAATTATACTTATCCCGATTAAGAAGCTGACTATTTTACACTCACATTTTAAATGGGTTTTCAAGTTGGACATAAATATGTAATCATTCTCCTCATAATCCTTTAGATTCCTTGTCGTCACCAACTAATAGGTTAATTAAGCATTATATCTCAGCATGTCTTTTATCACCATTTCTTGACACATCATTTTTTTGAAAAGAAACATCCTCATCCTTTTCTACATGAGCACATCATGTTTTGTTATCTCTTTTAGTCATGGTTATTTAATAATACACAAGAAGTAACTACTATGAATTATTGGGCTTTAATACCGATTGATGTAGCTGTTATACCAATTGATGTAGCTCTTATACCAATTGATGTAGCTCTGATACCAACCAATACAAATGGAAACAATACAAATAAAATTGTAATCACAAATAAATAATTTTATTGAAAATGGTCTCTACCATAATAACCCTAATTTAAATTTTTATTACCCAATATTGGCTCTGTTTAAAATTAAATAGTAAAACTCTTATAAGCTGCTTATATACCAGGAACTTCCTAAAAAATTGAAAAAAATAATAAAAAAGTTTTAGACTAAATAGAAAAAAAGAGTTCTAAATCAACAAAGAGAATATTATAAATCCTAAATAGTAACTTCTGATCCTAATATAAGGTTGTATCTATAATAGATGGATACAAAAATTAGACCCTATAGATAATAAGATGTCTGGAATTTACTAGTAAAATTCACTACTCTCTTTTCTTCTTAAGTGGCTAGTGAGATGGGATGCTAAAAACATATACATGAATGTTGAAGATATGAATTATTTGAATTTAGTATGGTGGATAATAAAACATTATAGGGTTTATCTGGTGGTCAAAGAAGTTTGTTCCCATTCTTAACTTCTTGGGTTCAAACCTTAAGACTAGCATCTATAATAATTTATTAAGTTCTTCTAAAGATGGAGCAAGGGATGTGTCTTTAAAATCATCCAGAAAAGAACTCAGTCTTGATATATGCGTAAATACCCGAACAGTAAAATAAAAAAAAGTATGACGAACAAGATAAAATTTTTGCTCATGTATGTATTTTATAGTAGGATTATATGACAGTATGGATTACACTAACACAATGATGTTGATACAATTTACAAGTTGTATATTGTTAATCATCGAGGTAAAGGAACGTTAATTAGTGAGTGATTCATGTAGAATATATAAGCCTTTGGTATACTAGGAGAGATTAAATATTTGTAGAGTAGCATCCACTAATTGATTTAGATACATGTCACATGAACATAACACGATAAGTTTTTCTCCCCTAGGCATGCACAGGCATAGGAAGAAGAATTTTTTCTCCTTTGCATTTTCCCGCTCCCTCTCTCTCCCAAAACCTAAAAAAATCGACAAGACCCATACCTTACCTCGTTCCCTGCCATTGAGGTGAAAATACAAAGGGGATAAGCCTTACAGACACCCTAGGGCGGCTGCCCAGTGGCCACCCGACCACCTTAACCCTGTGCCATGACTAGACAAGGGTAGTAGCCCTCCCCCCCCTTTCCTCCTTATAAATACCAAGGGAGAGAGATGAGCAAAAGGGGGGCAGAAATAGAGAGAAAGAAGAGAGGAAAGGCATGAAAAATAGAGAAAAATGAGAGGAACAAAGGAGAGAGTTTGGAGAAGAGAGAAAGATTTTTGAAAAAAAAATAGAGGATGAAACAAAGACCAAAGAGGGCTAAAAGAACCGTTCCTCGCCGTGAATCATCGTCTGCCGTCTGTAGTTTGCAACACAGCCACCGTCAACAACAACAAAAACAAAAGAAGAAACAGAGAAGGAAGAGAGAAAGAAAACCAGAGGAGAAGTAGAAAAGAGAAAAAGAAGAGCCACCACAGCGACCACCTTCATTCCGCCACTAACATCGCCACCACAACCACCACCACGAGGTCAGCTCCTCTCATCCTTCATCTTCACCTTTTTTTTTGGCATCCTCCACTGTTCACATTGCATGTGAACAGTGGACAATGAAGAGCTTTTCCATTATTTATTGGGTCGGATAGCACCGGCCCAAACTAAAATGGTTGGGCCGGGTCCGACCTAGTCCAAAAAAAAAATATCTTTGAGCAGACTGATTAATACTTAAAAGTGTATTTTTATTAAGGTTTTATATCATCATTTTGCACTTGAAGTATTAATAACTCCTTAACTAGAGCATGTTTTATAATAACATGTCTAATAATATAAGATACCTTTAATTTATGGTAAATGTTCATCTTAAATGTAGGCCTATCACATAAATCAAAGGATTGATTGATGAGTTTAACTATTGAAATTGAGAAGACAAAGAGAGGGCTAAGCTTAGAAAAGAGATGCTGGTTTAGTCCAAACTGGAATAACATTCGGTTATTGGATTATAACTAGAGCTGTAGAACTTGGATTTAGGTCTGGTTTATATGTATGGAAAGCTAAGACATAGGCCTAAAACTTTCATGAAAGTCCAAGATTTAAAACTGTCATTTTCGAGTTCAAAAGGTAGCAACAACGGAGAAGTCGGAATCTATCCTACAACCTAGAAACTGTTAAGTGTTCAGCCTATATCTCGAGTTTAAGAAGTCCAAATGCACCGATTCTTGTTTGTTGGAAAGCTGAGACAATTTCCCAGAACTTTCATGAAGACTATCTGTTCAAATTCTGATGTTAGAAATGACATTTTGTTCAGATAAGGAGATAAGGATTGTCACCAAGTCAAGATGTGGCCACCCACTCAACAATTAGTCATCAAATCAATAGTTTCAAATTTTGGCCTATAAAATGAGGCATTTGTCATGCATTTAGGCATCTTGGTTGTTCAGATCAAGATCTTGCTCTTACTCTCTTTCTTTGTATTTTGTAATGTTCAAGGTTTATTCCATGTTATATTTTCCTTAATCTCTTGTTTATGTTTTTCATTTCCTTTACTATACTTATATAATTATGTTCTTATCTTGTTTATCTATGTTTCTCTTATTCATAATGTTCAGCTAAGTTTATTATGTCAAGGTGAAAAGGTTACACTAATGGTGTAAGAATAAGTATACTATAAACTCAACATGGACTTTAATGTTTGATACTAACATGTTTTGTATTTATTATCTTACCACTCTTAATACCTTGCTTGTTAAATGGTTAATCTAGATTTATGTTGAACAACCCTTGGTACAACAAATACTTGGCACTTTCATAGCCCAACTGTATGGTATAACTGAAACCTATGCTATGAAATGAACTTGATTTGTTGTTAACATAAGTTATCATCATGAATACCTGATAATATTTACAAGTATTGACATTACTCGAATAACATTATTAATGTAATCATGTTAACAATTTATAATCCGATTAGAACCTCCTTTCGACACTCCTGCACTTGGGATAAGATATCAGCTCTTTGATCGTGTCACCGACACTGGCCCAACACTCTTTCGGGATGATGATTAGCCCAACACCTTTAGGCTGACCTCGACCCAATTCTTCTTGGCCAATTTCAGCTTAGCCAGTATTAAAAAACCTGGTTTTCTTCGAAATGTTGCAAAAATTTTAAAAACAAAAAAATGTCTTGTTTTCATGCACACGACTAAGTCTCTCAAAGCTTATAAAAAACTCATATCGTATTTTCATACAATAAAAAAAATTCAAAAAAATATATCTTAGCATGCATTTTTTGCTTTAATAACCAGTTTATTAAAGTCACGAGAACTAGGCCAATATTTTAAAAATTCTAAAAAAAATATTTTGTTTTCTTTTAATATTAAGGATTAAGAACTTATATGTAAAGATTACGAACTTATACGAAAGACGTATTTTAGATATTTAAAAGGTAGTTGTTTTGTATAGACATTAGAACGGTTAGGCTTTTACCCGATAAGATAAGAATATCCTTACAGATGAGGACTTTTCTTAAGCCTTAGACAGACCAACAATTAGAAAACACAACAAGACCTTAGTTTTTTATTAGACAATTAAACAATGCAGCTTACCTTAGGTAGAGCTTATTTGGGGTGCTAATATCTTCCCTTTACGCAACTAGTCCCCGTACCTGATCTCTGAGACCAGTTAGGGTTCATAGTGACAAAAATACTAGGTGGCGACTCTCATTCCCTCATTCCACTGATAAAAGATAAGAATTCCTTGTCTCCCCATATTTGCCAGATATATACAAGAGTAGATGATCGATGCGACGCTACACACGTGCGACAAATTATTTTATACATGAGGGTCGAAGAGTTGTTGTTGTTATCTCAGTTTGTGATGCTAGTGACAATACTATGTACACCACTTTCACCACTTAGTTCTAGTTATATTGTTATAGACTTGATGAGGTTAGGGAGACTGAGCATCTAGGCATTGCAATAGCAGAGTATGAGGCCTTTCTCATACACGCCGATGACATATTCATGGTTCTGATGGTGCAGGCTCATCCACGAGATAATTTATTAGATGTAGTTAAATGATGTACATTAATGTTATGAGAATTGATTTTTTTTAAATAATAAATTAATTGAGTTTTCCACTTATGAATTTACTTTGTTTAATTATGAATTGACTTGAAATGACATTGAATTACATGTATGTGATTTGTGTTGAATTGATTGCGAATTGTGTTGAATATGACTTGTTAAGTTTGTTGGTTTTTTTGCTAGAGAGTTAAAAGGCTGGAAAAATGCTACTAATATGACAATGTTGAGGTTACGTAGGTCTCACTTGCGTGTATTGAGGTCTCACAGGTCATACCTGTGTATATAGATGGGTCGC
>Ga0307513_10002376_pt1 | contig 26125 bp, 28 predicted proteins | sample 15_EM_MG_FD_202174 | JGI IMG/M metagenome (GOLD analysis project Ga0307513, IMG submission 202174) | Populus trichocarpa ectomycorrhiza microbial communities from riparian zone in the Pacific Northwest, United States - 15_EM | ecosystem: Host-associated > Plants > Roots > Unclassified | place...
TGGGGCAGAACCCCGTCCAAATGGCAAATTGATCTTGAGCAGCACGATTTCGCTACAGGCTCTCCGCGGGGTCAGACCTCGATATCAAGTGACGATGATCATGGCGTGCCGGTCAGGCCTGCGTCGTGGGTGCGGTTGTTGAGGTCCAGCTTGGTGAGGATCCGCGACACGTTGTCGATCTGCCGATGCTCATCGAGGAGTCACGCAAGGCGGGGATGCGGGTGGTCCTGGAGTGCGAGGTGGTCGATCTCGGGGCCGTGCCCGACGTGGTGGGGCGCACGGCGTTCCGGATCGTCCAGGAAGGGCTGGCTAATGCCCGCAAGCACGCCGACCAGGCCGCGGCGCCGGCGCAGCCACACGCCGAGCTGGCCACTGCGCCCGGAGCCGCATCCACCACCGCCGGCGTGGCGACGGCGGCTACAGCGGGCCGCCGAGGTCCTGACCGAGGAGCACAACGCCGAGCACGAGCAGCAGCACAGCCATTACGGCCGTGTTGTTCTGCTGCAGCCATGCCTTCAGCCCGTCCAGCGAACCGCCGTCGCGAGCGTGCGCGGAGGCGGCCCCGGTCTCCGGGAAGCCGGCCCGCTCGCGGCGTCCAGTAACAAAACTGTTATCCAGGCCGATGACACCTGTGCCCGGCGAGGACGAACTCGGAGGCAAACATGGGATTCTCGGCCGTTTCGCTACGGAAGCACTGGTCAGCACCCGTCCCGGCAATCGCTCTGGCCAGCCTCCTGGTCGGCTTTGCTACCCCGGCCCCGGCGGTGCTGCCCGCCCGACCCACGCCCGCTATTCACGCGACCGCCGTTCACGCGACCGCCGTCCATCCGACCACCTCCGGCACTCAATTCCAGTGCCCGCCGTCCTGGCTGGGGACGACCCTCACCGCCAACCCGACGGTCAGCGCCGACGGCCGCTTCGTCGCCTTCACCGGCCAGTCACCTGACGGTGACGAGGGTGGGACAAGCGTTGTGCTGCTGCGAGATACGCGCCTTGGCGTGACCTTCTCGGTGGCTCAGGTCACGCCCGCCGGGCGCCCGTACGCGCCGATCATCAGCGACGACGGAACCCGGGTGGCCTATCTGCGCAACTCGCCGCTGGGTGGGCGCCGCGACGACCTCTACGTCTATGACCGGCGTAGCGGCCGCACCACCCATGAGGGCCAGGCCGACGTGGAGTCGGCCCTCGATTTCAGTGCCGACGGCCGCTATCTCACATATTGGACCGCGGGCACGGACGAATGGGACTGGTCCATCACTCCCGACGTCTACGTGCGTGATCTGGATAGCGACCGCACCACCCTGGTCAGCGTTTCCGCCGACGGCGGGCGCGGCAACGGCGCGTCGATCAATCCGACGATCAGCGCCGACGGCCGCTACGTGCTGTTCTCCTCGCAGGCCACCAACCTGCCCAGTGGCCAGGACAGCCTCGGCTACGCGATCTACCTGCGGGACCTGGTCCGGCACCGGACGACGGTACTGCGCCACGCCGAGGACGGCTCGATCCTCTATCAGTCGGAGGCCCAGCTCAGCCCCGACGGCCGGTACGTGCTCTACACCGGCGAACGAATTTACCGCTACGACCGGACGACGGGCCGCACCCTGACCCTCGGGCCGGTGCCCGCTGAGGACCGCTTCGTCGGCGCGGCCCGCCTCTCCGACCACGGCCGGTTCGTCGCCTACCAGACGACCTTCCTCGTCGGCGGCGACCTCGGTGACGCGTTCACCGAGTTGAACGTGATCAACGTGAAAACCGGTACGGAGGAACAGGCGAACGTGGGGCTGGACCATAATCAGCCGTGGACCGGCGCGTACTTCGGGGCGCTCAGCCCGAACGGCCGATACCTGACGTTCTACTCCGACGCGACCAACCTCGTGCCCGATGACACCAACAACGCGTTCGACGTCTTCGTCCGCGATCTGAAATCCAACCGCACCCTGCGAGCCAGCGAGGCCGACCCCGGTCCGGTCGGCTGCACCCCCTGATCAGTTCTGGTGATCACCTGGGCGTAGGTCTTCCAGGTGGATCCGGATTCGGCGGCAAGGTCGGCGGTGACTGTCGGTCTGCCCAGGCGATGGCCAGGCCGAGGTTGGCGAAGACGTGCTCGGGGCCGACGGCCTGCAGCAGCCCGGATCGTTGGGCCATGGCGGCCACGGGATCGTGCAGGTGAGCGAAAGCGAGTGTGACACCGCGCTTGTCGAGAGTGGCGCCGAGCTTGGTCAGCGCCTCGGTACTGGTGATGTCGAGGTCGTCGTTGCCGTCGAGGTCGAGGATGACCACCCTGGGAGGCGGAAGCGTCCGGGTGACCAGGGCCAGGACCTCGTCCTGCACTGCCTGCGCATTGGCGTAGAACAGGGGCGCATCGGGGCGGACCACGAGCCTTCCGGCGGTGGGCCGTGCCTCCGGCTGCCGGTGGATGTCGACGAGGACGTCCGGGTTTGCCGGGGTGTGGCCGAGCACGGATATCGCCGGACGGCTGGCGCGATAGACCAGCAGCAGGAGCGAGAACGTGACCCCGATGATGAGGGCGGGGAGCACATCGAGGACGACAACCGCGGTGAGGGTGATCCCGGCCATCCAGAAGTCCCGACGATCGAGCCGGTAGAAGCGGCGCATCTGCCCGACCTTCATCAGATGCGACACCGCGTGGATGATCAGCGCAGCGAGCACGGCATCGGGCAGGTCGGCGAACAGCGGGGTCAGGGCGATCACGGTGACGAACGCGAAAGCCGAGGCGACGAGGGTTGACACCTGGCTGCGGGCTCCGGCCCCATCGTTGACGGCGCTCTGGGAGAGGCTTCCTCCGCAGGCGAGTCCGCCGAGCAGCCCGGATCCGACATTGGCGGCGCCGAGAGCGATCATCTCCTGACTGGGATCGAGCCGGTAGCCGTGCTCGTCGGCGAAGGTCTGGCCGGCACCGAGCGCTTCGCTGAGGATCACCAGGAGCATCCCGGCCGCGCTCGGCAGCAGAACCCACAGATCTGCCAGGTGCACGTCGGGAACCTGCGGGGTCGGTAGCCCGGTGGGAATGTCGCCAACCGTGTCGACCCCGTGGGAGGCCAGGTCGAGCGCGGCGCTCGCGGCGATGGCGACCACGAGAAGGACGAGCCCGGCCGGCAGCCGGGGCAGGAGACGCTCCAGCACGAACAGCGTGAGCAGCGCGACGACCCCGACCGCCAGGGTCACCAGGCTGGTGTCGTCGAGATGCCGGACGAGGTGGACGAGTTGGGCGATGCTGTCGCCCTCGCCCTTGCTCAGACCGAAGAGCTTCGGTAGCTGGCTGACGGTCACGAAGAGAGCGAGACCGAACACGAAGCCCTGCATCACGGGTTTGGACAGGAACGAGGTGATGAACCCGAGCCGGCACAGACCGGCAAGGATGAACAGCAGTCCGGTGAGCACGACAAGGGCGGCAGCGAGGGTCAGGTACGTGGCGGCGTCGGCAGGCTTGAGGGCGGTGATCGTCGAGAACACCAGGATCGCTGAGGCACTGGTGCCGGCGACGACCAGATGGCGGCTGGTCCCGAACACGGCGTAGAGCCCGAGCGAGGCAAGGAGGGTGTACAGGCCCGCCTGCGCAGGCAGTCCTGCAAGGCTTGCGTAGGCGATCATCTCCGGGACCAGCAGCCCCCAGATCGTCGCACCGGCGATCGCGTCCGCGCTGAGCCAGGACCGCTGATAGCGCGGGAGCCAGCCGAGAATCGGCACGAACCGCCGAAGCGCCGACGGCGCGCGCTCTGCACCCTGCTGGACACCGTCGGCCGACGGCGCGGCACCCGAATCAGAGGACCGGTCCGTCATCGGGTGCGACCACGTGGGTGCATGGGCGGAACTCTCCTTCCCTCTACCTCTGCCACGGGTCGTACTGCCGTCGCTACCGCGTCTGCGCCCGGATGGGCAGCACCCCGGAGTCGTCCTCCGGCAATGTGGGCTTTCGCCGCGTCGCCTGAGCGTCGGCAGCCCGCTGGGGTCTCAGAGTCGGCGATACGGCGGTGGCGGCGGCATGGGGCCACCCGGCCCTGAGCGGATCGGAACCGGTCGCGCCGCGCTGCGCGCCGACCCGCTGACGAGCGTCCCGATCGCCGCGCCCAGGACGAGATTGATCGCCGCCGTGCACAGCTGGCTGTCCTGGTCCGCAGTCCCCGCGAACGGTCCCAGCACCGCCGCCAGCGTGGCCAGCGACACGATCCAGCTGAAGAACAGGTACGGGCGGGGAGTGAACAGCAGCAGCGCGTGCATCAGCCCGGTCGCCACGAGCGCCGCCAGAGCAGCACCCAGCGCGTACGTCGCCGTGTCGGCACCCCCCCAGGCACCCTCGCCCTCCGGGGCCAGGACGGGGACGTCAAAGACGCCCCGGCAGAGGAGGATGCCGACCACCGCGACCAGGGCGGCCACGAGCGCGGCCGCCACGCCACCGGCCCATAGCCGTCCGGCGTTCACTACCAGGCGGGTCGACGTCGGATCCGTCACCGGAGCACCCTCGGCGGGGCCGCGTCTGCCGCCGCGATCGTGAGGCTCATGCTGGCTCCTTCGTCGATTCGGATGCGGGAGGGAGAGGGCGCCCGCCCGCGTCAGTTCTCCTTGAGCTCGCCGCCGTGCACGATCAGGGAGTAGATGACGATCACATCGAGCGTGATGATCACGATCGACCACACCGGATACGCCGCGATGAACACCATGTTCACGATGGCGCTGACGACGGCGAGGAACACCCCGACCGCGCGGGCCCAGGTCTGCCCGAGCATCGCTCCGATTCCCGCGGCGGCCACGAGGATTCCGAACAGCAGGTGGGTCCAGCCCCACGCGGTGTAATCCACATTGATCACCAGGCCAGAGGGACGGACGGCGTAGTAATCGTCCTCGAAGAGCCCCACCAGCCCGGCGATCACGTGGAACGAGCCGATCATGATCATGATCACGCCGGCGAAGTAGATCCAGACCGTCCACCCGCTGCGGTCGTTCACGTCGTACGCCCCGCCCAGCGGGGTCCGTTGTCCTGTGTCCGCCACGGTCCACTCCTTTCGCAGGTCCGCCCCAATGCCGTGGGCCACGGTGGCGCGACTCGTCGGAAGCCTGCGGCACCACGATTGCCTCATCGGCGCGCCATTGCTTCGCCTGTGGCGGGTGATCGGCGTCCTGGATCCGGTCGGGCCCGCTCCTCGGTGACCGATCTGGTCGTCCGTTATCGCTGATCGTTCGCCGCTGGATCGGCCTGCGTAGGGATCGGCCTGGCTCTGGTGTCGGCGGGGACGCGGTACGGACCGAGAAGCTGCTCGCGGTCATCGGCGGCTGCAGCGACATCGACCGTCGCCCGGCCGGCCCTGAGCCGTATCACCATGGGGTGCTCGCCGAGCCGCTTGACCTCACCGGAACCTGCCGAACGCTGTTCCTCCAGGCCGTCGATGGCCACGATCTCGTTGCGGAAGAGGAACGGCGCTTTCGTCCACACCAGGACGTCGCGCACCCAGCGTCCATAGCCGCGGCGCCACTTGGAGGACAGGCCGTCAATCTCTCCGCTGCCAACCTTGATCGCGCCACGGAACGAGCCGGGCTGACGGTTCACCCAGCGTTTGCGCCCGAGCACGGAGACGGCGAACACCACCAGGACGACAAGATTCACGCCGAGCAGAGCGAGCAACGCGATCAGCATCATCGACCTCCCGTCCGGGCATCTTCGCGAGCGCAGACCCGATCTTCCCTTCTCGACAGAGACTGTTCGTCGCCGTGGCGCCATTCTCCGGCGCGGGCTTTCGGCGGTCATCACACAGACTGAATGAGGGTGCTCAGGCTTCGGCGGCGCGGTCACCCCGGCTCCAGCGCTGTCTGGTCCGCACGAGGATGCGCGTCGTCGGCCCAGGCGAGCGCCGGACGTCAGCACGGTCGTCGTGGCTTCACACGATCAGGGTGATGACCCTGGCGACGGCGGAACTTAGCGTTCCAGCACGAGGTACGACGTGGAGGACCCGCGAGATCGAACGAGTGTCATAGCCCGTGGAGCAAGCCTGAGGCAAGGAGCCCGGCAATGTCAGACGAGCAAACCCCCAGCACACCCGATGTCGACGTCGTCGTGGCTGCGACCGACGGCGCGTACACCATCCTGGTCGCGGACTTCGCCGACACCGAGACCGCCTGGCAGGCCTACGAGGGGCTGAAGGCCGCCGAGGACGGGGCCACCGTTGCGGTTGAAGGCGTCGTCGTGGTCACGCGGGGAACGGACGGCAAGCTCGAGGTGCAGAAGGCCACCGACCACAGCACCCGCTCGGGACTCAGGTGGGGAGTCGTGGGCGGCCTCGCGCTGGGCCTGATCTTCCCGCCGTCCATCCTCGGCAGCGCAGCCGTGCTGGGCGCCAGCGGCGCAGCGGTTGGCAAGATCCGCCAGCTGCACCATCGCAGCGAGCTCGCGGACGAGCTGGAGAACAGAATCGCGCCCGGCCACTCCGGCATCATCGCCCTGGTCTCCGACCCCGGTGCCGTGGAGATCCGCGAGGCGCTCAAGAAGGCCGACGCCGTCGTCGGCTCTGCCATCGACGACGCAGCGGCGCGCGACATCAAGGCCGCCGCCAAGGAGGCGTCGAGCGACCAGTCCAGTTGATGGGGTGGCGCGGATAAGTCCGCGCTGTCGCACGATCATCTTTGCTTCACACGATCAGCGTGATGACCGTGGCGGCGGCGGGAGCAGTTCACCCTGATCTGCGGGCCGGCCTGATCGCCCGGGTTACATCAGAGCCGGGTTACATCAGAGGTCGACCATCCGCATTCCGGCGTCGTTGTACCGGTTGCCCTGGATCGGGATGGCCGACGCCGCAGTGGTGATCACGTCGAGTTCCTCGCCCGTCAGCTCCAGGTCGGCGGCGGCGAGGTTCTCGTCGAGGCGCTCGAGCCGCCGGGTGCCGGGAATCGGGGCGATCCATGGCTTCTGCGCCAGCAGCCAGGCCAGCGCGACCTGCGCCGGAGTGGCGCTCTTGCCGGCGGCGACCTGGTTCAGCAGATCGACCAGTGCCTGGTTGGCCTCGCGGTTCCCGGCGGAGAATCGAGGAATGGTGCTGCGGATGTCGCCCTCGCTGAAGGCCGTCGTGGTGTCCACCTTCCCGGTGAGAAAGCCCCTACCAAGCGGGCTGAACGGCACCAGGCCGATGCCCAGCTCGTCCAGGACCGGCAGGATCTCCGGCTCCAGTTCCCTGAACCACAGGGAGTACTCGCTCTGCAGCGCGGTCACCGGATGCACGGCGTGCGCGCGGCGGATGGTGCCGGCGCCGGCTTCGGACAGCCCGAAGTGGCGGACCTTTCCCTCCTGCACGAATTCCTTGACCGTTCCGGCGACGTCCTCGATCGGCACGTCCGGGTCGATCCGGTGCTGGTAGTACAGGTCAATCACGTCGACGCCCAGGCGGCGCAGTGACCCCTCGAGGGCCGTGCGGATGCTCTCGGGCCGGCTGGTCACCCCGGTCGAGCGGCCGTCCTCCAACCGGAACCCGAACTTGGTGGCGATGACAACCTGGTCCCGCACCGGGGCGAGCGCCGCGCCGACGAGCTCCTCGTTCACGAACGGCCCGTAGACCTCGGCGGTGTCGAAGAGGGTGACGCCACGGTCCACCGCGCCGCGGATCACGGCGATCATGTCCTCGCGGCTGCCGGGGTTGGGGCCGTAGCCCTCGGACATGCCCATGCAGCCCAGTCCCATGGCTGAGACCTCCAGTCCCTGGCCGAGCGTACGGGTGCGCATGGTGGTGCTCCTTTGCCTGGTAGCGGTGTCCGTTTCGGGCCGGCGTGCACCGCCCATGCAATCATCCCAGCTCTGATGCCTTGATCGGGGTCTGCTCGTGGTGCAGCTGCGGCTCAGAGCTCTGGCTGGAAGGCTTCACCGTCGGGGCTGGCGACCACCAGGGTGTAGCCGTCGGGGTCGCGGAACCAGATCTCGCGGTGCCCCGGGCCGTTGCCGCCGCCCTCGGGCGGGTTGCGGTGCGGCTCGCGCACGATCGGCGCGTCCAGCTCTCCTACCCTTCGCACGACGGCGTCAAAGTCCGAGACCTCGCCGAACCAGACCAGGACGCCGTTGCCCACCGGCGCATCCGAATCGATGAACACGCCGTGATGGTGTTCGACGGAGCGCTGGTGCAGTTGCAGGACGAGCGTTCCGCCGGACAGCAGCCGCTCGTAGTGCGGACCCCCGTGGTCACTGGCCAAGTCCAGCACCCGCTGGTACCAGGCGCTCGACGCCTCGACGTCACGCACGGCCAGCATGGTCTGCGGCTGGGGCGTCAGCACCGGAGCGACCAGCCCGATGAGGTTGCCGGCCGGATCCTCGACCCGCACAAGCCATCGCTCGCCGTGATCGAGTTCGGGTTGCTGCCGGACCCGTCCACCGGACTCCAGCACGGTCTCAAGGGTGGGGTAGAGCTGATCGACACAGATCCAGATCACCGGTCCGGATCCGGACGACGGCTTCTGGTCGGTCGTCCACTGCCCGATCATGCCCGGTGCCTCGAATCCGGCATGCTCGGCGTCGACCTGCCAGCCGAAGACCGTCGCGTAGAAGGTGGCGGACGCGGTGACATCGAGCGCGGGCAGTTCCAGGTAGCCGATCTGGCCGTGCCGTGGATGCTGCCCTCTGGTGCGGTCGGAGGTCTGGCTCATCGCTGTCTCCTTCTGGTCGAAAATGGTTTACACGGTGGGGTCGTCGGCGACCAGCAGCCGCCGGGCGGAGCGGGCGAACCACTGCTGGTAGCGCTCGACGCTCCAGCCACGCTGGCGCACCAGGCGGTCGAAAACTGCCGGATCCATCAGGATCCAGAGCGTGTCCACCGCGTCGTCGCGATCAAGGTCGGCGCGCAGCGGTGCCTTGCCTGTGAGTTGGTCGATGATCCACCCGGCGGTCGAGGCCCGCTGGGAGATCATCGCGGCGGACAGTTCAGCGAGCGCAGGATCGGTCGAAGCGCCTTCAAGAACCGCGAGAACCAATCCTGCGGAACGGTTTTGAGCAGGTGCGATGACCTCGGCGACAATGGACAGGAACTCGTCCAGGTCACCCGCGGCCCGGCCCTTGTCAGCCCAGGCCCGGTCCAGCACCGGCACCTCGTCATCGTCGCCGGCGATCGCAACGTCGATCGCCGCCTTGAGCAGCCGCACCTTGGTGCCGAACTGTTGCTCGACCGTCGGCACCGAGACGCTCGCAGCGGCGGCGATCGCCCGCATCGTGGTTCCCGCGTAGCCGCGCTCCAAGAATGTCGCGGTCGCGGCGGCCACCAGTCGCTGCCGGGTGCGGCGGGCCTGCTCCACGCGCCGGGCGGAGCGATACGGACGGGCTCCGCCGCGATCGATCTCCATCGTGCCATAATTGACTATGGTTGACCCATAGTCAATTATGCAAGGGCCACTCGGGCACGCGCACCCGGCGAGAAGACGCATGGAAAAACGGTTCCGCACGGCGATGGACGTGCTGGAGTGGCCCTGCCTTTGACCGAACGGCTAGAAATAGGTGGCTGGAGTGGCGCCGAACGTCCTTCGGAAGGCGGCGATGAAGGCGCTCGGCGATCCGTAGCCGGCGGCCACCGAGGCCTGCTCGACCGTGGCTCCGGCAGCGACGCGTTCCATGCCCTGCAGGAGCATCCGCTGCTGCCTCCACCGCCCGAGGGTCATCCCGGTCTCGGCGTGGAAGCGGCGTTCGAGGGTGCTCGTCCCGACGCCCACCGCCCGCGCAAGCGCAGCGGTGTCTGCCTGCGACCCATCGCAGATCAGGTGTACCGCCGCGATCGTGGCCGGGCTGCAGGGTTCGGGCAGGACGAACGGTGCCGGTCCCCCGTCGCGCAACTCGCTGGCGATCAGCTCGGCGATGGCGTTGTCGGTGGGCTCGCGCCGATCCAGCATGCCGAGGGTCGTCGCACGCACGACCAGTTCCCGCAGCAGCGCCGAGACGGCGAGTGCGGTGCAGGAGGCGGGCAGGTCAGGGCGCCAACTCGGGCGCAGGTACGCGGTGCGCAGGGCTCCGTTCCCGATGAACCGGATCGAGTGCAGCATTCCGGCCGGAACCCAGACCGCCCAGGTGGGTGGCGCGACCCAGGAACCGGTGCTGGTCGCAACGGTCATCAGCCCGGTGTGGACGTAGATCAGCTGATGCCAGTCATGGGTGTGCGCGTCGATGCTCCCGCCGGCGGGGTGGTTCGATGCCGACGTGCGCACGACAAGGAAGGGTTCGTCAGCGACGGAGTGACGTTTTCGCGACATTAATTGACAGAATAGCGGGATGGCGTCGCGGGGCTGCCCGGCGGTACCGTCACGCCATGCCGACCAACCTGGCGTCCTTCGCCCTCCACGTTGACGACGTCGATCGGGCCAGAGCCTTCTACGAGAACGTGTTTGGCTGGGAGTTCGAGCCGTGGGGGCCGCCGGGCTTCTATCTCATCCACACCGGGGACGAGGACACCCCGGGCATCCAGGGGCTGATGCACCAACGCCAGGAACCTCGGTCCGGGACCGGCCTGAACGGGATTGAGCCCACCTTCGCCGTCGCCGACGTCGACGCCATCACCGCCGCGGTCGAGACCAACGGCGGTCGGATCACTTTCGCCAAGTCGGTGATCCCGACCGTCGGTGCGCTGATCCGGTTCATGGACCCGGAGGGCAACGACATCGGGGCCATGCAGTACGACACGCCGCCACACACCTGACAGCCGTGGCCGCCGCGGTCCCGGCGGCGGCAGCTTTGGGTACGCCTTCCACGGGTGGGTGGCTGCTGGCGGTGGATACTGCTGTTGTGTCTCGTGAGCTGCGCGTGCAGCGGGGGGAGTCGCCGACCGCGTGCTGGGAGATGACCAGCGGCGCTCCCGGCTCGGGTTTGGCCGGCCTGGTTGAGGCCTACTGCGGATACTCAGAGCGTTCCGTGCGGCCGGTCTCTCGGCGAGAGTTCCCCGCCGCGCAGGTTGTCCTGGTCGTGGGCTTCGGTGACCCGTTGCTGGTGGTTGAGGCATCCGGGCGGGATGGCGGGCGTCGGCTCTCGTCGTTCGTGGCCGGGCCCGGTGAAGGAGTGACGCGCACGGAGCACGCAGGTGCGCAGGATGGCGTGGAGGTACGGCTGACTCCGCTGGGCGCCTACCAACTGCTCGGCGTGCCCACCGGCGAGCTCGCAGAACGCGTGGTCGGTCTGGACGAGATCCTGGGCCGGGCGGGCACGCAGCTGGCTGAGCAGTTGGCCGACGCCGTTAGTTGGCAGAGCCGGTTTGCGCTCCTGGATGGCGTATTCACCCGGGCTGCGGCCAATGGGCCGCGTCCGGACCGGGGCCTGGTCGCCGCGTGGAGCCGACTCGAACGCCACCATGGCAATCTCGCGATCGGCCAGCTCATCGCCGACACCGGCTGGAGCCGGCGCCGCCTCGCCGAGCGCTTCCGGATGCAGGCCGGACTCACACCGAAGTCCGCGGCGCGGATCATGCGCTTCGAGCACGCCAGGGAGCTGTTGACGCGTCCCGGTCGTCAGTCGCTCGCGTCGATCGCGCTGTCCTGCGGCTATTACGACCAAGCACATTTCAACCGCGACTTCCAGGCGCTGGCCGGATGCACGCCCACCGAGTACGTCACCGCCCAGCTGGCCGACGTGCCGGGCACGGGCCCTGGTCCGGCTGTTGCCCGGTCGAGCCGTGGTAGCGGTACTCCTGCACGGTAACAATCGTCCAAGACGGCCGGACGGGCTCCGGCGTACCGTCGGTCCCACCAGCGTCGCGACGATCAAGGGAACCACCATGAGCGGGGAACCAGCCTTCTTCGAGATCGGCGTACCGGATGCCAAGCGGGCGAAGGCCTTCTACGGCCAGCTGCTTACGTGGACCTTTCACCCGATGGGCGATGGCGACCAGGCGTGGGTCGAGACTCCGACGATCCGCGGAGGACTCCACGACGGGGATCAGGAGTGCCGCATCGACATCTTCTTCGCGGTTCCTGACATCGCCACCGCCGTAGCCGCCGTCCGCCGGCTCGGTGGCCATGCCGACGATCCCCGCCCCGCAGAGCCAGGCTTCGGCCGGTTCGCCTTCTGCCGAGACGACCAGGGCGTGCGCTTCGGCCTCCACCAGCCAGCCAATACCTGACAGTCACCCATCCATTCAATCGCCGCTCTGCCGCACCCGATCCGCGCCTTAGTGGTCTGATTCGTAAGTTCGTCGGGGGTCAGTTCCAGGCAGCGGGGTCGGCGAGGTAGAGGCCGCAGGCGGTGTCGAGGGCTTCTTCGCAGGTGCCGGCCGGTAGGCCGGTGGGGAAGATCGAGTCTTGGTAGTCGTCGTGGCTGGCGCGATAGATCGCGAACTGCCATCGGTGGGCAGATCCGACGTATCGCAGTCGGCAGAGTTTCTGGGTGCTGCCGTCGGGCAGTAGGGCGTCGATGTAGGCGAAGCTGGCCCGGTAGCGCACGGTCGTGGCCGCGAGTTGGGGCCAGTGGTCGCTGGCGCGGGTGCCGAGACGTTGCTCCAGAGAATGTTTCGTAGATTCGGGGAACCGGGGCATCTGTTCATCCTGAGGCCGGAGGGCGTGTCGCGCCACGTCATCGGTGGACGGCGTGGCACAAAGATCACGTGTCTGTTTCGAGTGGTTTCGTCCTTGTCCTGACCGACCTGGAGCGGATGCTCCTGACTCGACGGGCGCGGGGCATGCGGACCGCGCACCGGGATCGTCAGCGGGCTCAGATCGTCCTGGCCATCGACGAGGGCGCCTCGAATGCGGCCACGGCCCGGCTGGTCGGGGTGTGTGTGGACACCGTCCGCAAGTGGCGGGCCCGGTTCAGCCTGAAACGTCTGGGCGGGCTGCGCGACAACACCCGCACTGGGCGGCCGACGCAGTTACCGGCCGGACACCGGGCTGAGGTCACCGCTCTGGCCTGCGCACTCCCGGTCACCAGCGGGGTTCCGTTGGCGCGCTGGAGCGTGCCGGACATCGCCCGTCAGGTCAGCGAGCAGACCCAGGTGAGTGTTTCGTCCTCCACCGTGAGCCGGTGGCTGAAAGAGGATGCCCTCAAGCCCTGGCAGCACCATTCCTGGATCTCCGTGCGCGACCCGGATTTCGCGGCCAAGGCCGCGCGGGTACTGGATCTGTATGCCGGGCGGTGGAAAGGACGCCGGCTGCGCCAGGGCGACTACGTGATCAGCGCGGATGAGAAGACCTCCATCCAGGCCCGCTGCCGGTGCCACCCGACCCTGCCACCAGGACGAGCCCGGGCGATGCGGGTGCAGCACGACTACGAACGTGGAGGCGCCCTGGCCTACCTGGCCGCCTGGGATGTGCACCGCGGTCAGGTCATCGGCCGGTGCGAGCCGACCACCGGGATCGAACCCTTCGAGCGACTCGTGGAGCAAGTGATGAACAGCCAGCCCTACGCCTCGGCCCGGCGGGTGTTCTGGATCGTCGACAACGGCTCATCGCATCGCGGTCAGGCCTCGGTCGACCGGCTCCGCCGGGCCTGGCCCAACGCGCACCTGGTCCACACCCCGATCCACGCCTCGTGGTTGAATCAGATCGAGATCTTCTTCTCCATCGTCCAGCGGAAAGTCGTCACCCCCAACGACTTCACCGACCTGCACCAGATCCGCGAACGCCTCACCGCGTTCGAGAACCACTACAACACCCTCGCCACACCCTTCGCCTGGCGCTACACCAAAACCCACCTCAGCGAACTCCTGAAACGCCTCGAAGATCACCACGCCGCAGCCTGACCCGACCCCCGACGAACTTACGAATCAGACCACTTAGACGCGGAAATAGGGTCCGGCGTCGAGGTCCTGGATGAGCGTCGGCCCGCTCGGTGTCCACCCGAGGAGCTCCTGCGTGAGCACGCTGGAGGCGGGGATGTCCATGCCGAAGAAGGCGCCGATCCAGCCGAAGTGCTCCTGCGCGTCCGCAGCCGCGATCGAGGCCACGGGAAGATCGAGGCCACGGCCGATGGCCGCGGCGATCTCCCGGGTGGGGATCCCCTCCTCGCTGACCGCGTGCAGGAGCGTGCCCGCCGGTGCCTTTTCCAGTCCGAGGCGGATGATCTGCGCGGCATCCGAGCGGTGGATCGCCGGCCAGCGGTTCAGCCCGTCTGCGACGTAGCCGGCGACGCCCTTCGCGCGGGCGATCCCGACAAGGGCCGCGATGAACCCGTGATCGCCGGCCCCGTGGACGGTCGGGGCGAACCGCACGCTCACTGTTGACACGTCCCGATCGACGTACTCCAGGGCGAGGTTCTCGCTGCCGCCGCGCGGGGAATCCGGGCCGTGGAAAGGGCTTCTGTCGTTCTCGGTCGTCACCTGGCCCAGCCTCGGGCCGGCGACGCCGGAGGCCAGCAGGAACGGGCGGCCTGATCCGGCGAGGACGTCCCCGATCGCCTGCACGGCGTCCCGTTCGGCCTTGTTGGAGACAGCGGGGTTGTTGAAGTCGTGCTTGTTCGCGAGGTGGAGAACGGCTTCGGAGTCGGCAGCGCCGGCACGGATGCCCTCCAGGTCGTCGAGGTCACCGCGACGGACCTGGGCACCCTTGGCGCCGAGCGACGCTGCTGAGGCCTCGGAGCGGGCGAGCCCGACGACCTCGTGGCCGGCGGCGAGCAGCTCATCGACCGCGGCGGAACCGATCCACCCGGATGCTCCAGTGACAAAAACACGCATGTGAATGATCTCCTTCGAGGTTCCAGCCCGATGACCGGAACGACTGATGTCAGTCACTGATGTCAGCGACTGCTGTCACTGTAGCTCGCATGGCAGCCGCTGTCATCACTAGACTGGTCCGCATGGTGCGATGGGAGCCCGGCGCGAGCGCACGCCTGCGGGCAGCAGCGATGGATCTTTACGTCAGTCGCGGCTTCGATGGGACGACCGCAGCCGATATCGCCCAGGCCGCCGGCCTCACCGAGCGCACGTTCTTCCGTCACTTCGCCGACAAGCGTGAGGTGCTCTTTGACGGGCAGAACCTGATGCAGCAGGCCTTCCTGGATGGAGTGGCCGCGGCACCGCGGGAGGCCTCAGCGCTGGAGCTGGTCGCGTCTGGTCTGTCCGCTGTGGCGACGTTCTTCCCGGACGAGCGCCGGGACTACTCCCGCCGGCGGCAAACCATCATCGCCGAGAATCCCGCGCTGCAGGAGCGGGAACTGCTCAAGTTGGCGGTACTGGCCACAGCGGTCGCCGCCGCCCTCCGAGCGCGGGGCATCCCCGAGCCAACGGCCACGCTCGCCGCGCAGTCCGGCGTGACGGTGTTCGGGGTGACGTTCGGGGTGTGGATCGCCGAGAGTTCAGAGCGGTCGTTCGACGACATCCAGCGCGACATGCTGCAGGAGCTGGTGGCGATGACCGCCGGCGTGCCTTCATAGGACGACGGGCGCCCTCGCGAGCACCCGCGTGACTTCGTCACACGGGATGACCCTCTTACCGGGCTTACCGGGCTTACCGGGCTATCGCTCGATACGAAGTCGCCGAGCGGAGGTCGCGCCGAGCGGAGGTCGCGCCGGTTAGCGCTCGGTTAATGCAGGAGGCTCACCGTGAAGCGTGCCGTCCATTCGCGACGGCCGAGGGCGAAATGCACTCGACAATCGACGCAAGGACGATGACCAATGCGCACCTTCATGACAACCCGGCTTGCCAACCCCCGGCTCAGATACCGTCTTCTCGGCATCGGGACGGCGGTGCTTCTGGCTGGAGCCGCCGCCCTCACCGCGCCGGCCGCGAGCGCTCAGCCCGCCGCCGTCCTCGTTCCCGAGTGCAACGGATTCACGCAGGCTCAAGCCGCGTTGCTCGGCTACGACACCTTCGTCGGCAATGCGAACGCCGAAGTGCTGGGCGACCTCGATGCCGTTCCGGACTGGACGATGGGCAACGGCGGGGCGGACACCATCACCGGCAGCGGCAGCGGTGACTTCTTGTGCGGCGGCGGCGACGACGACATCATCGACGGCCTGGACGGCATCGATGCGGTGTTCGGCGACAAGGGTCAGGACACGATCGACCTGGGACCCGGGCTCTTCGACTACGCCGAGGGCGGTGAGGGACCGGACACGGTCGTCGGTGGCGACGGGCCCGATGTCATCTTCGGCGACGACCAGCCCGGCGTCCTGCCCAGCACCAACGGTCAGGACCATCTCGAGGGCGGGCCCGGGGACGACCAGTTGTACGGCGGTCCGCTCGCGGATGACCTCTTCGGTGACGGCGAGGCGGACCTGCTGTTCGGGGACGACGGTCCGGACGTCCTGCGGGGTGGCTCGGGAGTGGATGAGCTGACCGGTGGAGCGCAGCAGGACACCGGGCATGGTGGGCCCGGGGTCGACACGTTGTGTGACGTCGAAACCGTGTTCACCTGCCCCTGAACGGCGCTCGTCCAGTGCCCGGCCACCCGGATCTCGGGTGGCCGGGCATTCGCCCGGGAGTGGAATGACGGACTTGCCGTCGAGGCGGGCGCAATCCGGGCCGACCCGGGCGCAACCCGGGACGGATGCCGTCAGATGACGAAACGCTGACGTCTGAGCCCGGGCACCGCCAAAAGCGGTTTCCCGGAATCGCCGCATGACACGGTTCTGCCATGCGAGTTCTCGTTACCGGTGGCGCCGGCTTCATCGGCTCGGCCGTCGCCCAGGAACTGTCCAGCACCGGCCACCAGGTGGTGATCATCGACTCACTGCGGGCTGATGTCCACGGCGATTCATCTCCGGCTGGGATCGATCGGCGACCGGTGCCGATTCCCTCCTCCGGCGAACTGATCGTCGCCGACCTCCGTGATCGCGACGCCGTGGTCGCAGCTCTGGCCGGCGTCGATGCGGTTGTGCATCTGGCGGCGAAGGTCGGGCTCGGGGTCGATCTCGACGACCTGGAGGACTACGTCTCCAGCAATGACCTGGGTTCCGCGGTGTTGTTGCGGGCGATGGCGCGCAAGGACATCGGCCGGCTGGTGTTGGCCGGCTCGATGGTGGTCTACGGCGAGGGTGCCTACACCTGCGCCGAGCACGGACCGGTGGCGCCGGGGCCGAGGCTGGAAGGCCACCTGTCGGCGGGCCGGTTCGAACCGCCGTGTCCGCTCTGCGGGCGAGCGCTCGCTCCGGGTCTGGTGAGTGAGGACGCCGCACCTGACCCGCGCAACGGCTACGCCGCGACCAAGCTGCATCAGGAGCATCTCTGTGCGGTCTGGGCCCGGGAGACCGGGGGCACGGTCGCCGCGCTGCGGTTCCACAACGTGTACGGGCCGGGGATGCCGCGCGATACCCCGTACGCGGGGGTCGCGGCGATCTTCCGGTCGGCGCTGGAACGGGGTGCGGCGCCGACCGTGCTCGAGGACGGCTGCCAGCGGCGAGATTTCGTCGAGGTCTCCGACGTCGCCCGTGCGGTGGCCGCGGCGCTGGTCCCGCGTGGGGTGGTACAGAACGAGCCGGTCCCGGCCTTCCGCGCCTACAACATCGGTAGCGGTCGGATCGGGACGATCGGCGAGCTCGCTGCCCTGCTGGCGGTGAGCATGGATGGGCCGGCGCCGGTGATCACTGGTGGTTACCGGCTTGGCGATGTCCGGCATGTCACCGCCTCGTCCGAGCGCGCGGCGCGTGAACTGGGCTGGCGGGCGCGGGTTTCATTGATGGACGGGGTCCGCACCTTCGCAGACGCTCCGATGCGAGCGTAGCTGCGAAGGGAAGGAGCAGCGAAAGCCGCTAGAGCCGATCCGGGTCGTAGACCGCCAGGGCCCAGATTATGGCGACCTCGAGGGCGATGATGAGCAGGGCCCAGAGCGGGTAGTACGGAATGAACAGGAAATTGGCGATAGCCGAGAGACCGGCTATCAGCATCCCGATCCCCCGGGCCCAGACTGCTCCCTGGAAGATGAAGATGCCGACGAGTACCCCCACCGCTCCGAGCAGGATGTGGATCCAGCCCCAGGTCGTGCTGTCGACCGCATAGGGATAGCTGCGCACGCTGACCAGGAACCCATCATTGATGATCGCCGCAAGGCCTTCCAGAATCTGGAAGACGCCCACGGTCAGAAGCATGGCAGCGGCGAAGCCGGCCAACCCCGTAACCCAGAGGCTCTGCGGGCCGGTGGCGGTACGACGGTTACCGGATCTGGCATTCATGATGGCGGACTCCCTACTTGTCGGGCACTTCGGGTCGGCACCAGCAGGTGGCGGTGGTGCGAACGGTACGAAAGCCGTCCAGCCTGGTCCTCACCCCCGGCAGATGAATGGCAGGTCTGGAAACTCGGCGGCATCACCCCCGCGTCATACCCGGCGCACCAAGTGCTACTGGGCGATCGGCAGTGCCAGCTCGAAACGGCAACCACCATCGATGTTTCGAACCAGGATGCTGCCCTGGTGCGATTCGACGACGCCACGGGCGATCGCCAATCCGAGCCCGGCGCCACCGTCGTCCGGGGTCCGGGCCGGGCTCCCCCGCCAGCCGGCCTCGAAGACGTGGGCCAGATCGGAATCGGGGATCCCGCCGCACCCGTCCACCACCGCGATCCGGATCTGCCCGTCTGCACCCCGGTTTCCGACCAGCTGCACGGCACCGCCCGGATGCGTATGCCGGACGGCGTTGACCACCAGATTGGTCATCGCCCGCACCAGCTCGTCGGCATCCCCGAGGACCGGCAGTCGGTCATGCGGTTCGGGCAGGTCATACATCAACTGGACACCGCGCGAGCGGGCATGGTCGGAGGTCTCGGTGAGCACGTCCATCGCAACCTCGGCCAGGCTGACCAGCCGGCGTGGCCGCTGAGGCCCGCCACCGGTCACCCGGGACAACTCGAAAAGATCATTGACCAGCAGGCTCAGCCGGTCGACCGTGCTCCGGATCCTGATCATCGCTGCCGGAACATCGTCCACAACACCGTCCTCCACACCCTCCGCGAGCGCACGCAACCCGGCCAGCGGGGTGCGCAGGTCGTGAGACATGAAGGCGACAAGTTCACGACGGCTCTGCTCGAGCGCCTTCTCCCGGCCACGGGAGGTGCTCAACCGCTCTCTGATCACCTCCAGCTCGGCCACGAGTGCCGCCCACTCCGCCGGCGCCCGCCCGGACCCGGCTGACGTCGAGTGGGCCGACCTGGAATGAGCAGACCTGAACTCGCCGGATCCGGAGTGACGAGAACCGCCCAGCGTCGATCCGCTGAGCTCGTCTCCCGTGCTCCCCAGCCGCAGCATCCCTTCCCGGACGGCGAGGGCTCCGGCGGACACGCCGTGCCCGACCATCACCGTCAGCCCACCGGCGATCACCACCGCCCAGCCGAGCGCGACCAGGACGACGAACGAATCGTGCCCGGACAGGAACATCGCGTTGACGTTGACCAGCACCGAGGTGGCGACAGCGAGGACCGGCACCAGGCCGGCCACCACCACGGTCAGGCGCAGTGGGCGACGGCGCAGCAACCGGATGGCGGCGAGCCCGATGAGCCCGACCAGGGCGCAGCAGCCCGTGGTGAGGGTGATGATCAGTGCGAGGTCACGTGTCGGCATGGCTGCTCATATCGTCAGTGAACCGGTAGCCGACTCCGCGCACGGTGAGGATCAACCGGGGGTCGGACGGGTCGCGTTCGATTTTCTCCCGTAATCGCCGGATGTGCACGGTGACCGTGGACGTGTCGCCGAAGTCCCAGCCCCAGACCCGCCGCAATAGTTCGGGTTTGGTGAAGACCTGACCGGGGTAGCTGATCAGGTAGCTGATCAGGTCGAACTCCCGCTTGGTCAGCTCGAGTGGGCGACCGGCCTGAGTGATCGCCCGGCCGGGCACATCGATCACCAGGTCCCCCCGAACAACCGAGCGTGGCAATAGCGAATCGCTGCGTAGTCGTTGGTCGCGACGCAGCAGGCCGTGGATCCGCAGCACCAACTCGCGCGGGCTGAACGGTTTCACCAGGTAGTCGTCCGCGCCGAATTCCAGGCCGACAACCCGGTCCTCCTCCTCGCCTCGGGCCGACAGCATCACCACCGGAGTCGAGTCCCCATCCGTGCGGCGCCGGCGTAGTACCTCCAACCCGGACAAGCCGGGCAGCATCACGTCGAGCACCACCAGGTCAGGCCGCCATTGGGCCCATTCCTGCTCAGCAACCAGTCCGTTCACCGCCACCCGGCAGTCGTGACCGTCCCGTTCCAAATAGGCCGAGATCACCTCGGAAACGGTTGCATCGTCCTCGACGACTAGTACCCGGGCTGCCATTCCCCGACTGTAGGTGCCTCGAGTGGTGATACCGGCCGATCTTCGCCCCGATCGGAACGCCGTAAGCAAGCCGTCATCACCGATCGCCGCATTGCCGTGCTCACGGCGCCTAGCGTCCCGTGACATGAGAGTTGACGTCGTCCTTCCCTGTCTGAACGAGGCCGCCGCCCTGCCCTGGGTGCTGGCCCGGATCCCGGTCGAGTGGCGGGCGGTGGTGGTAGACAACGGCAGCACCGACGATTCAGTGCGGATCGCGCAGGCCGCTGGAGCTTTCGTGGTCCAGGAGGCGCGGCGCGGCTTCGGGGCGGCCTGCCATGCCGGGCTGCTGGCCTGCGACGCTGAGATCGTTGCCTTCCTGGACGCCGACGGCAGCCTGGATCCGGCGCAACTGCACCGGGTGGTCGACCCGGTCCGGACCGGGGCTGCAGACCTGGCACTGGCGGCGCGCCGGCCGACCGATCCGGGCGCCTGGCCCTGGCACCTGCAACTGGCCAACCGCGAACTGGCCCGACGGATCCGCCGCCGCACCGGCCTGCGGCTGCGGGACCTCGGTCCGATGCGTGCCGCCCGGCGACAGCGACTGCTGGAGCTCGACGTGCGGGACCGGCGCTCCGGTTACCCGCTGGAGACCGTCCTGCGGGCCGCCGACTCCGGTTGGCGGATCCTCGAGGTGCAGGCCGACTATCGTCCCCGGGTCGGCCGGTCCAAGGTGACCGGTACGCCGCTCGGCGCGGCCCGCACGGTCCGAGATATGAGCCGGGTAATGGCGCGATGACCTGGTCCAAGACAAAGTCCAAGGCAAACCCGAGGGGCCAGCTGTCCCCACCACCTCGCACGGCCCGCACCGTGCTGGTGATTGCGAAGGAACCCCGACCGGGTCGAGTGAAAACCCGTCTGCAATCGACCTTCTCGCCGCAGCAAGCGGCCGGGCTGGCAGCGGCGAGTCTGGCCGACACCCTGGACACCGTGGTCGCGGCGGAGGTCGAGCGCCGGGTGGTGGCGCTGGAGGGCACGGCCGGGAACTGGCTTCCGGCCGGAATCGAGGTCGTCGAGCAGGGTGAGGGCGGCCTGGCCCAGCGGCTGGCGGCAGCCTTCAAGCGGGTGTTCGAGACGGCGGCACCGAGAACGGCACCCGGCGAGGTGCTCCTGATCGGGATGGACACCCCTCAGGTGAGCGCGGAATTGCTGACTCGAAGCTGGAACGGTGCCGATGCCGCGCTCGGGCTGAGCGAGGACGGCGGATTCTGGGCGATCGGATTCACCCGTCCCTGTCCGGAAGCGTTCACCGGCGTCCCGATGTCGACCCACGTCACCGGCGCACGACAACTTGCCCGGCTACGTTCTCTCGGGCTGCGGATCCACCTGCTGCCGGTGCTGCGCGACGTCGATACCCCGGCCGACGCGATCGCGGTGGCAGATCTCGCACCGCACTCCCGATTCGCCCGGCTGCATCGGCAACTCCTCACCACCGAGCACCCGTTGGACCTGTACGCGGCCGCCCTGAACGGACGCCGAATCAGCGTGGAGTCAGTCGGGGGCCAGACCCTGCCGCTGGACATCGGACGCTGGACCGGTGCCCCGGACGGAATCGACCGAATGATGTTGAATCGCTGTGAAGGAACAGTTTTGGACGTTGGATGCGGCCCCGGCCGGCTGGTGGGTGCGCTCGCCGAAACTGGGACTGCGGCACTGGGGGTGGATGTTTCGGCGCACGCCGTGCAGTTGACCGCCAATCGTGGTGCCTGCGTGCTGCGGCGCCCGGTCGAGGGTCCGCTTCCCGGTGAAGGTCGCTGGGGCACCGTGCTGTTGGCGGACGGAAACGTGGGAATCGGCGGGGATCCCGACTCGCTGCTACGACGCTGCCGGCAACTGCTGCATCCGACCGGTCTGCTTCTCGTGGAGGCGGACCCGGATGACGACCTGGACGACGTCACTCCGATCACTTTGGTCGACCCCACCGGCCGCCGAGCCCGCCCGCTGCCCTGGGCCCGACTGGGCAGCACGGCCTTGGCACGGGTAGCTGCCCGGACCGGCTTCCTGGTGGTCGAGGAGTGGCGGGTGGCCAACCGGGTGTTCCTCGCCCTCAGAGCCACGTCTATGCGGGCCTAGGGCCTAGCTCACGAACGCCCGCGACGGACCAGGTTGACCACGACCACCGCACCGGCACCGATGAGCACCAGGGTCAGGCTGAGGAACAGGTTGAGCACCGGCCGACCCGGGATCACCGTCGGATTGGCCCGTTGACCCGCCCCTACCAGGAGCGGAAGGCCGACCAGCAGCACGGTTCCGATGCCGAGCCAGGCACCGCGCAGGGCGTTCGCGATGACCCGGACCCCGACCGGTCGCCCAGGCACCTCGACCGGCGCCGGGCCCAGCACGCCGGCCGGGATCCGGCCGAGCAGTCGCCAAAACGTCCGGCCCAGCAGCAGTGACGTGGGCGCGATCAGCAGGTCGTGCACCAGCACACCAGCGGCCAGCCAGACCAGCATCGGCAACCAGACCTTCGGCGGCAGTCCGAAAAGCACCAGGTAGCACCCCCGGATCGAGGCGGCCACGCCCAGCACGATCAGTGCACCGCGCAGCACCCGTTCCGGGTTCATGCCGTCCCCTGGGTGATCACGGTCAGTCGGTGAATCCACTTGGTCTGCAGTACCCCCGGCCGGTTGGGGGCGATCAGCCGGGCGGGATAGCCATGGTCGAGATGCAGGGCCTCACCTTTCAGCCCGGTCGCGAGCAAGGTGCGCGGATCAGCGGCGAACGCGGCCGGAAGCGTGGTGACCCGGTAACCCCCCGACCGTTCCAGGGATTCGACCCGAACAGCACTGCGATCATCGCCGCCCACACTCCGCATCAGGTCACGGATCCGGACGCCGGTCCAGGCGGCCTGCGCGCTCCACCCCTCCACGCAGGCGATCGGCAACTCGACCCGATGCTGACTCATCGCCGCCAGGTCGGCGTGGCTCAGGGAACGGGTGCCGGTCGGTCCGTTCAGCTCCAGCCGCCAGGCCGCTCCGGTCAGCCCCGCCGTCACCCCGGCCGCCAGCGCCGTCCGGTTGATCGGCAGACCCTGCGGGCCGACATCGGGCCGGCGTGGTGCCAGCAGGGCCAATCGCCGCAGCGGATAGAACGTCTGGCCGGCCGTCAACAGGACGATTCCACCAGTGGCAGTGGCCACCGCGAACAGGAAGCCTCGCCGGGTAGCACCGTCCAGGTCGCGCCCGGATCGCGGCGTCGGCGCGTGCCCGTCCCTCAGCGGCGCAGTCAGGGCACGGCGAATGATCGGGAGCTTCACCGCGATATGGACGAGAAGCCCACCGATCGCCAGCCACGCGACGGCGTGATGAGCGCCGGTGAATCCAAAACCCCACGGGTACCACTGAGCGATGTTCATCAGTCCGGTGATCAGTTGAAACGACGTGGACGCGATCAGCACGGCGATGCTGAGCTTCTCCAGCAGGTACCCGAGGCTACGCACCGCCGGCGCGAACAGCCGCGGATACACCGAATACAGCTTCGCCAGCAGCAACGGCAGGATCGCCGTGCCCGTCAGGATGTGCAGCCCCTGCGTCACCCGGTAGCCCCAGGCCGGGTCCGGGCCCAGCGGCAACCAGCCAACCGGATGCTGCTGATAGTGACTGACCAGCCCGGTCAGGAAACACAGGCTCAGACAGGCACCGAGCCATACCCCGATCCGTGCTACCACCCGGTCGTCATGCAGCGGGGAGTGGAAGTCGGTCTCGGTCGGTAGCCGCAGTCGCGGCCGGGGCGTCGTCGGCGATAGGGCCATGGATCCGACGGTAGACAGCCGGACCCGCCCGGAACCGGTCGCGGGCCCTTACGACCCGCTAACGGCAGGCCACGAAAGACCGTTCAGGCCCCGAAGCAAGGCAGGGTAGGCGGCATGCACACGGAGACCTGGCGCCGGGGCGGGCGCGCTCAACCGGGTGCCGTAGCTCCCGGGGCAGGTCGGTACCGGGACGAGTGGCCGATCGCCCTCGCCGGCCTGGCCTGCGTCATCGGCTATGCCGTGCTCTGCCGGACCGGTGACCTGGACGCGCATCGCGGCCGACTGGCCGTCGTCGTCCTCGGCGCCTGGTTGGTGTTCGCGTTCTCCGCCTGGCTGGCCCTGCGCACCGTGCAACCACGGCAGTCGCCCGATCCGGGACGAAACCGGCGACGGCTGGCGCTCGTCGTACTGATTGCGGCCTGCTGCCAGGTCCCCGGCGTTCTTGTTGCCCCGCAGTCCAGTTCGGATGCCTACAGGTATGTCTGGGACGGGCGGGTGCAACTGTCCGGTACCTCACCGTACCGATACGTCCCGCTCGATGACCGACTGGCGAACCTGCGTGACCCGCTGCTCTTTCCCGGGCTGCCACCCTCCCAAGCCAGCGGCGTGCGCACCCTCGACCGACTGCCGAAGGAACGCGCCGAGCTCCTTGAGTTGGCGAAGAACGATCCGCGCACCCGGATCAACCGGCCCCGGGTGCCGACGATCTACCCGCCGGTGGCCCAGGCCTGGTTCACCGCGGTGGCGTGGCTGACCCCCTGGTCTCGGGGTACGCAAGGGCTTCAGGTGGGCGCCGCCCTGCTGGCGGTCGGGCTGACCCTCGGGCTGGGCCTCTTGCTCGGCCGTCGCGGCGATGATCCGGCGCAGGCACTGTGGTGGGGCTGGTGCCCGCTGGTGGTGCTGGAGACCGGCAACGGGGCGCACGTCGATATCCTCGCCGCGGTCCTGGTGATCGGATCCCTCGCGGCCCTGAACCGAAGACCGAAAGCCGTTGCTCACCCATGGCTGTGGCGAATCGGGGCAGGGCTGCTACTCGGGCTCGCCGCCGCCACAAAGATCATTCCGTTGCTCCTGCTGCCTGCCATGACGGTGCTCCGGCGGCGCAACGGCGGCGGACCGCGTCAACTCGCCGTCCCGGTAACGGCGATCACCAGCTTCGCCCTCAGCTACCTGCCGCACGTGCTCGCCGTCGGCGCCCTGGTGCTCGGATATCTTCCCGGATACCTCAGCGAGGAAGGCTTTTCGGACGGCGGGGATCGATACGGCGTGCTCGCCCTGGTACTGCCGACGCAGGCCCGACAGCCGGTGGCAGTGTTGCTCGGCGCCGCTCTCGCGGGCTATGCCCTGTGGCGCTGTGACCGGGACCGGCCGGAACGGACGGCCGTCTGGCTGTTCGGCGGCGCCATCCTGATCGCAACCCCTGCCTACGCCTGGTACTGCCTGCCGCTGGCCGCACTCGCCGTCCTGGCCGGTCGAACGGAATGGCTGGCGGTGGCGGCGGCCGGGTACCTGGCCTACGCGAGCACCCGGCTCCCGTATCTGCCAGGGGTCGCCTACGCCGCGGCCGGGGCATTCGTTCTCACCGTCGCCGCCGGGCGGGCCGGATACGGTCCGCTTCGCCGTCATCGCGAGAGCCAGCATGTGTCACGTGACGGGGTGGCCTTAAGTATTCTTTGAGGTATTCCTGAATGAATTGCAGGGCGCAGGGAATCCCGGTTGAGATTCTGCCGCCGTAATATTCGGGTAATGGTTTATGTGTCGCTCTGCGGGTTGGATTGACCTCGAAAGACATCCAATAGCGCGAAGGAGCACATTGTGACCAGGAACTACAGAACATCTGGCCAGGAAACCGCGGCGCGGCGCCGGAAAATGCTGACCGGATTGACGGTCGGCCTACTGTCCGTATCCGCGTTCGGCGTCGCCACCATTTCCGTGAAAGCCGGTTCGAGCACAGCGCAGGCCGACACGATCTCGGCGATCTCCCACTCTTCGGCGCGCTCGAGTCAGGCTCAGCCCGGCGCGACAGGCACGGGGCACGAAGGGCATCAAGGCCACGCCACCGCCACCCCACCACCGGAAGTCTCGGCTTCCGCGCCGCCGCTGGAGATCCTGGCGAACAACTGCGACAAGTCCAAACTTCAGCTGCACGACGGATTCCAGGCGGGCAACAGGTGCGTGACCACCGAGTTCGGCGAGGTAGGAG
>Ga0307513_10002377_pt1 | contig 26113 bp, 23 predicted proteins | sample 15_EM_MG_FD_202174 | JGI IMG/M metagenome (GOLD analysis project Ga0307513, IMG submission 202174) | Populus trichocarpa ectomycorrhiza microbial communities from riparian zone in the Pacific Northwest, United States - 15_EM | ecosystem: Host-associated > Plants > Roots > Unclassified | place...
GACGGTGCCAAGGTTGGCCAGCATCTCGTCGGTGTCGAGGGCCATGCCGTCGAACACCGAGAGCGTCAGCTCCATCCACCACAGGCTGTTGGGGCCGTGGTTCGCCCGGCCCGACGCCGTCGACGGCAGCCACGGGTGCCGCAGCGCCAGCTCGCGCCCGAGGCGCGCGATCAGGCGGAGATCGGCACGCCAGTCGCCGGTCAGCTCCGTGCCGCGCAGCTCGCTCAGCACCTCGTCGCCCATCAGCTCGAGCACGTCGTCCTTGCTGGAGACGTACCGGTAGAGCGAGGTCGTGCCAGTACCGAGCTCGGTTGCGATCCGCCGCATCGACACGGCGGAGATGCCCTCGACGTCCGCGATGCGCACCGCGGCGACCGCCACATCACGCCTGGTGTGGCCGGGCTTGGGGCCGCGTGTGCCGCGGTCAGGTCGCATCCAGATCACCGGGTGCTCGTCGGTCGGCACTGCCACCTCCTCGATTAGTGCGAACACCGTACCCGGGTAGCTGTTATCCTCGCCAAACAGCGAACACCGTTGCCTGGTTCCGAGGGAGGATCGCGTGGACGTCGACGTGGTGGTGGCGGGCGCCGGCCCGGTCGGGCTGCTCCTCGCCTGCGAGCTCCGGCTGGGCGGTGCCACGGTGCTGGTGCTCGAACGTGAGCGAGCCACACCGGCGACGCGGTCCGGTTCCATGGGCGCCCGCTCGGTCAACGCGCCGTCGGTGCATGCGTTCCACCTGCGCGGCCTGCTCCCCGCCGTCGAGCGCGCGGCGCAGATGTGGATCGGGCCGGCCCTCGTCGCCGACCTTGATCACGTCCCGGTCGACGAGCGACCCGAGTTCTTCGTAGGGCACTTCGCGGGCATCGGGATCCGCGCCGAGCGCCTGCGCCCGCCCGATCCCGGGGACGAGTTCCTCGGCGCCGGTGTGATCAGCCAGGCCGATCTGGAGGCGATCCTCGAGGAACGGGCCACGGAGTTGGGCGCGCAGATCCGCCGTGGCAGCACGCTGACCGGGTTCGACGCCGCCGCCGACGGAGTCACGGTGCACACCGACGACGGCGACGTCCGGGCCGGCTGGCTGGTGGGGGCCGACGGCGGCCGCAGCACCGTCCGCCGGCTCGCCGGGTTCGACTTCGCCGGGGTGGATCCGGTGTTCACCGGCCGCCAGGCCGTGGTCGACCTCGACGCACCGGAGAAGCTGGCCGTGGGCGGCTGGCAGCAGGGCGCGAACGGTGCCTACACGCTCGGCGGCTGGGCCGATGGCGACGGGCCACCGCGCGTGCACACCGTCGAGTACGACCCGCCCGCCGATCGCGACACCCCTGTGACGGCGGCGGAGATGCAGGCGAGCCTGCGTCGGGTCAGCGGCACCGACGTGCGGGTCACGCGCCTGCACCTGGCCACCCGGTACGCCGACACGACCCGCCAGGCCACCACCTACCGGCTGGGACGGGTGCTGCTGTGCGGCGACGCGGCGCACGTGCACTCCCCCGCCGGCGGGCAGGGCATGAACCTGGGCATCGGCGACGCGGTCAACCTCGGGTGGAAGCTCGGTCTGGTCGCCCGCGGCGCCGCGCCGGAGGACCTGCTCGACACCTACACGAGCGAACGGCACCCGATCGGTGCCTGGGTGCAGCGGTGGAGCATGGCGCAGACCGCGCTGAACACGGCCCGTGGACCCCGGGCGGACGCGTTGCGCGAGGTGCTGACCGACCTGCTCGACACCCCCGACGGCGCCACCTACACAGTGTCGAGGATCAGCGGCGCATGGCAGTGCTACGACCTGCCCGGCGCCCACCCACTGATCGGCCACCGGGTGCCCGACCTGCCGCTCGACGACGGCACCACCTTCGCCCGGCACTTCCGGGACGGCCGGGCGGTGCTGCTCGACACCGGCACGGGTGCGGCCGCGGTGGCAGCGGCATGGGACGGCCGGGTGCAGATCGTGAACGCGCGGCCGACGGCGTACCCGGACCAGCCGATGGCCGCGCTCGTCCGCCCCGACGGCTACATCGCGTGGATCGCCGTCGACGGGCCGGACGAGGAAGGGCTCCGCCGGACGTTGACCACCTGGCTGGGCGCTCCGGGGTTCAGCCACGTTGCAGGAAAGCCACTTTCCCGCCACCGATCGGCGTGAAAGTGGCTTTCCTGCAATCCCCCCGGGTGTGTGTCAGTCCAGCTGCGTGCTGAACGACCGGAGGTCCGCCAGCAGCAGGTCCGCCGCGTCCTGGGTCGCCCAGTGCGAGCCGCGCTCGTGCATCTGCCACATCACGATGTTGGCGTGGTCGCGGTCGGCGAACGGGCGCAGCGGCCGCACGTCGTTCGCGAAGCTGGACAGGCCCATCGGCGCGGTCGTGGGCTCGCTCGGGTGCTCGGTGTGGGCGTCCTCGAAGTACAGCCGCGTCGAGGACGCGCCGGTGCCGGTCAGCCAGTAGAGGGCGGCGTTCTCGATGAGGTGCTGCGCGCCGGCGCCGGCCAGGAGCTGGGCGCTCCAGCCGAGCTGCCCGGCCGGGGAGTCGAGCAGGGCGTGGGCGAGGTGGTGCGGCTTGGTGCTCTGCAGCACGTTGAAGCCGGACTCCTCCTCGTTCCACTTCTGCAGGAACTCGAGGTAGGCGAAGTCCTCCGGCGTGAGGTTCTCGAACTCCGCGGGATCCCCGCTGGGGAACGAGAAGATCTGCGTGACGTGGACGCCGCGGACCGCGTCGGGGTGCCGGCGGCCCAGCTCCGGCCCGACGATGGAGCCGACGTCGTTGCCGGCCACCAGGTAGCGCTCGTAGCCGAGGCGCTGCATCAGCTCGGCCAGTGCGTCGGCGATGCGGTAGCGGTCCCAGCCGCGCTCGGTGGTCGGACCGGAGAACCCGAAGCCCGGCAGCGACGGCAGCACGACGTGGAACGCGGGCGCGTCCGCGTCGGCGGGATCGGTGAGCTCGCCGAGCAGGTCGAGGTACTCGAGCACCGAGTTCGGCCAGCCGTGGATCAGGATCAGCGGTGTCGCGTCCGGCCGCGCCGAGCGGGCGTGGATGGTGTGCACGCGCTGCCCGTCGATCTCGGTGACGAGATTGGGCCAGGCGTTCAGGCGGGCCTCGGTGGCGCGCCAGTCGGTCTCCAGCCACTGCGCGACGAGCGTGCGCACCAGCGAGCCGGGCACACCGAGGGCGAACTCCGGCGGGTTCGGCCCGGCCGCCGCGGCGCCCTCGGGCAGGGGCAGGTCGTCGAGGAAGCGGGTGCGCTGCAGGCGCTCGCGGAGGTCGTCGAGCGCCTCCTGCGGGATCTCGATGCGGTGATCGGTGAGCTGGGCCGGGACGACGGCGGTCATGGGGATCCTCTCGGGGTCGGACGCCCCTCAACCTTGGGGAACCCGACCCGCGCACCGGCAGGTACAGCTGTGGGTGTCCGCATGTGACATCCGCACCTGGTCCCGGGCGCCGGGCAACCGCCATGGTGTGCGCGTGACGTCCGTGCTGCTCGACACGGGCCGGTCAATCCATGGTGGACGGCCGGCCCGCGTTACCTACGATGCCGACGTGGGGGAACGGGCGAACCGGACAGTGGACGGCGCGAGCGCGGGGTTCGCCGCGCACGCCGTGGTGGCCTTCTGCGTGGTCATCCCCCTGGTCGAGCTCGGCCGGGCCGCGTCGTGGCCGATCTACCAGGCCCAGCTCGGGCTCGTCGCCATCGCCATGGTCGTCACGGTGCCACTGCACCTCTACCTCGTCTGGCACGCCGTGCGCGCGGTACGCGCTCCGCACGGCCGCGTGGTGTTCGCGGCCCTGCTGGTCACGTCGTTCGCGGCGGCGTTCGTCATCGGCGAGACCTGGACCCTGATGCTGGCCTTCGCCGCACTCGGCGGGTTCCTCGTCCTCCCCCTCGCTGCTGCGGTGCCGGTGCTCGCCGCCTGTTTCGGCGTCGTCCTGTTCGTCAGCACCGGGCTCGAGGAAGGCTGGAACGCGCTCTACTTCTCGTTCTCGGTGGTCTTCCGCACGATCGCGCTGTACGGCCTGATCTGGCTGGTGGCGGCCCACGGCCGCCTGGTCGCCGCGCGGGACCGGCTGCGCGACATCGCGGTAGTACGGGAGCGCACCCGGATCGCCGGGGAGTTGCACGACGTCGTCGGACCGGTCCTCGAACGGGCCGTGACGGCGACCGGGGACACCCTTCCCACCGTGGTCGAGGACTCCCGCGCGGCACTGCTGCAGGCCCGCCACATCATCGGTGGCTATCGCAGGCTCAGCCGCGCCCGCGACCTCGACACCGCCATCGCGCTGCTGGCGGCCGCGGGTGCGCCCGCGCAGCTGCAGGCCGCAGGTGTCGATCTCGACGCACCGGCGACTCCGGACTTCCGGGCTGCGCTGCGCTGCGCGATCACCGACGTGCTGACCCGCGACGTCGGCGGACCCGTCACTCTGGTCGTCGCGCCCGGCGAAGGTGGTCCGCACATCACCGTCGACGATCCGGCGGTGCACCGTGCCTGAACGCACCCCGCAGCAGCGGCAGGCGATGCTGGTGTTCGTCGGCCTGCACGTCACGATCTTCGGCTTCTACCTCGTGCAGGCGACCACCAACTTCGGTGACTCCGGCGGGACGCCGTGGGGTCTGCTCGCGCTCGTCCCGATCGCCTGCCAGATCCACCACAGCCGGGCGGCGGCCCGCGGCGAGCGGGCCACCGCGTGGCCGGCCACCCTGGCCCTGCTTCTCGCGGTGGTCGTGGTGATCACGCTCCTCAACGTCCAGAGCCGACTCGGATGGTGGCTGGTCGGGGCGTCGGCGGCGATGCTGATACCCGTCCGCTATCCGGTGTTGTGGTTCCTGCCACCCGTGGTGGTGATGCTGTCGCTCGATCTGACGGAGGCGTTCGACTACGCGCCGTCGATGGGCATGTGGCTCGTCTTCTACGTTCCGACGATCTACCTGCTGGGTGCTGGTGGCCTGGTCGTGTCGGCCCGGCTCGTCCACGAGCTGGACCAGCTGCGGTCGGCGCGCATCGAGCTGGCAGAGGTGGCAGTGCAGCGCGAGCGGCTGCGCGTCTCGCGTGACCTGCACGACCTGCTCGGGCACAGCCTGTCGGCGGTGGCACTGAAGGGCGAGCTGGCGATGCGGCTGCAGGACGCCGATCCCGAACGGGCCGCCCGGGAGATCGACGATCTCTCTACCATCGCCACCACCGCGCTGGCCGATCTCCGCGCGACCACCTACGAGCGCCGCGACGTGCGGCTGGGTATCGAGCTGAAGGGCGCCGTACGGCTCCTCGACGCGGCCGGGGTCACGGCGCGCGTCGAGAGCTCCGGCGATGATCTCCCCGATCACGTCGACGCACTGCTGGGCTGGGCCGTACGGGAAGGCATCACGAACGTGCTGCGCCACAGCGACGCCGCCGCCTGCACGATCAGCGTCGAGCGCACCCCCGGCGCGGTCGAGCTCGTGATCGACAACGACGCCCCGGGCGTGCCCGGCAACGAACCCGGGTCCGGCCTGGTCGGGTTGGCCGGGCGAGCCCGGGAGCTCGGCGGCGAGCTGCACGTCGAGCACACGACGGACCGGTTCCGGCTCTGCCTCGACGTGCCGGTGGTGGCGGCGTGATCCGGGTGCTCGTCGCCGAGGACCAGGACATGATCCGCGGCGCACTGGTGGCCCTGCTCGGGCTCGAGTCCGACATCGAGGTGGTCGCCGAGCTGCGCCGCGGCGATCAGGTGCTGCCCGCCGCGCGGGAGCACATCCCCGACGTCGCGGTCCTCGACATCGACATGCCCGGCGCCGACGGGCTCACCGTGGCCCGCACCATGTACGACGAGCTGCCGCAGATCCGCACGCTGATCCTCACCGGGCTCAGCCAACCGGGGCACATGCTCGCCGCGCTCCAGTCGCACGTGCGCGGGTTCGTGCTGAAGGCCGCGCCGGCCACGACCCTCGCGCAGGCCGTGCGCCGTGTGGCCGACGGCGAGCGGGTGCTCGATCCGGATCTCGTCGCGGCCGCGCTGGAAACCGGGGCGAGCCCGCTCACCCCCCGCGAGACCGACGTGCTCGCGCTGGCCGCCACCGGGCTGACCACCGAGGAGATCGGCGGGCAGCTGTTCCTCTCGCCCACGACGGTGCGCAACTACCTGTCGAACGCGATCGCGAAGGTCGGCGGCCGCAACCGCATCGACACGATCGAGATCGCACGGCGGGCCGGCTGGCTCTGACGCCCCGTGCGTCAGCTCAGGTGGGCCTGCAGCAACCAGGCGTCCATCGGAGTGCGGCCGGCCGCGTCGCGCGGCCACTCGCTGATCGCGCCGTATCCGGGCCGCACGACACCCAGGATCGGCGCGGGCGCGAGCGCCTCGATGCGCCAGTCGCTGAACAGCTCGCGCAGCCGCTCCTCGGTCAGCCGCCCACCGTCGGGGGTGCGGGCACCCGGGCGGTCGGCGAAGCAGAGCACCGCGATCCGGGCGCCGGCGCGGCAGGCCCGGCGGATCGCGGCCACGGCTCGCACCTGGTCGGCGGAGCGCAGGCAATGCAGCATGCCGCTGTCGAGGACGGTGTCGAACCGGTCGGTGAGACCGGCGAGCTCCGTGGCGTCGCCCTGGACGAACGTCGCGTCGAGCCCGCGATCCGCGGCGCGGCCGGCGGCGATCTCCACGGCCCGCGGCGAGACGTCCAACCCGACCACCGCGTGCCCTTGGGCGGCGACGGCCAGCGTCAGCTCCCCGGGCCCGCAGCCGATGTCGAGCACATCGCCACGGCACCAGCCGGACCGCACCAGCTCGGCCAGCGCCGGCTGCGGTTCGCCCAGGTCCCACGGGATCACCGGCGCCGTGCGGTAGACCGCCTCGAAGTCCGTCTCCGGTGGTTCTGCCACACCGCCAGGGTGCCAGGTCAGTCCGTCCAGCGGGGCGCCATCTCGCCCGCATCGGCGAAGCGCGCAGCCCAGATCCCGTCGAGTTCGGCGGTCGTCGCGTCGTCGAGCTCGATGTCGCCGACGGCGAGGTTCTCGACCAGGTGCGTGGCGCTGGCGGTGCCCGGGATGAGCAGCGTGTTCGGTGCATGCCGCAGCAGCCAGGCGAGCCCGACCTGCGCAGGCGTCACGTCGAGCCGCACCGCGGCGGCCACCACCTCGGGCTGCTCGGCCACCTTCGGCATGCCGGGGAACCCGGAGCCGAGCGGGAAGAACGGCACCCACGCGATCCCCTCGGCAGTGCACAGCTCGAGCATGTCCTCGAACTGCCGCGCGACCAGGCCGTACGCGTTCTGCACGCACACGATGCCGGCCGGGAGCGCCCTCTTCAGCCCGTCGATCCCGACGGCGCTGAGCCCGATCGCGCCGACGATCCCCTCGTCGCGCATGGCCGTCATCTCGGCGAGCTGGTCGTCGAGATCGACGAGCTGGTCCCCCGACGCCGTGATGCCGGGCCCGACGTCGAGCCGGCGCAGGTTCACGACGTCGACGCGGTCGCGGCCGAGGGTGCGGAGGTTGTCCTCGACCGCGGCGCGCAGTTCCGCCGGCTGCTGGGCCGGGCGCAGCGGCAGCGGCCCGCCGGGGTTCTTCATCGCCCCGACCTTGCTCACCACCACGACGTCGTCGCCTGGTCGAACCACTCGTCGGATGATCTCGTTCGCCGTGCTGTCGCCGTAGAAGTCCGCCGTGTCGACGTGGTCGACGCCGAGATCGAGCGCCCGGCGCAGCAACCGCTCTCCTGTTGGCAGGTCATCGGCGAACCGCTCCATCGACATCGCGCCGTACCCGACGCGGGCGACGTGGCGCCCGCCGAGATCGAAAGTGTTGCTCATGATCGTGCTCCTACTTCGAACAAAGACGGAGGATCCTCCGGTTCCCAGGCTATGCGGAGGATCCTCCGCTTCGCCACCCCGTCGGTGCCCGACTCGCACACCCGGAACTGTGTGACCCGCTGTCCATGGTCTCCCCACCGGCCGGCCCGCAGGCTGAGGTCGGATCGGGCGCATCTCGGGGAATCAGGGCTGCACCGCCCGCCTCCTATCTGAGGGGGGCGGCTGCAGCAGTGCGCAGGTCAGCCGCGGCCGACGCGTCGAGGCCTCGGGGAGATGCAGCGCGCGCTCGGAGCAGACACATGGCTCGGTGGGTGGGGGAATGATCGATCGAACGAAGTTCGTGGGGCGGGTCGGCGAGATCGCCGAACTCTGCGGGCTGCTCGACAACGATCGCGCGGAACCGTTGCAGGTCGGGCTGGTCACCGGGGAGCCGGGAATCGGCAAGAGCGCCCTGCTCGGCGAGTTCGACCGGCTCGCCAGGACCAGAGGCTGGACGGTGCTGCGGGCGGGCGCGTCCAACGCGGAGGGAGTACCGACCTACTGGCTGTGGGAGCAGATACGGCGCTGCGCAGGTGCGACCGCCCACGAACTGGCACCGATCCTGTCGGAGACATCCGCACCGGATCGCCCCGGGTCGGTCACCGCCGACCAGCGGTCCGCGATGTTCGAGCGGTTCAGCCTGTTCCTCGCCCAGGCCGCGGAGGCGACCGAGGGCGGGCTCGTCGTGCTGCTCGACGACCTGCACTGGGCCGATCGCGGATCGATCGCACTGCTCGGCCACCTGGTCGCCCATCGAGGCAGCCACGCCATCACCGAGCGCGCGCGGCCGCGGCTGGTCATCGTCGCCGGGGCCCGAGCGCGCGAACTGGCGCAGCGGAGTGCGGGTGGCGAGCTGATGGCGACGGTGGCCCGCCAAGGCACGCACATCCGGCTCGACGGCCTGTGCGGCCACGAGGTCGGCGTGCATCTGAGCAGGCTGCTCGGCCGGCGCCCGGACCAGCACGTCGTCGATGCCGTGCGGGAACGGACACAGGGCAATCCGCTGTTCGTCCACGAGCTCAGCCGCATCATCGCGGCCGGTCAGCAGCCGGAGGCAGGCGTCACCGACGTCATCCGGGACACGATCCGCCATCACCTCGCGGTGCTACCGCAACGAGCGCACCGGATGCTCGCCTGCGCTGCCCTGCTCGACGAGCCGATCGACGTGGCCGCCGTCGCGGCGATCACCGGCGTGCCGATCCAGCACACGCTCGCCGACGTCGAGCACGCCCAACGCGCCGACGTGCTCGTCCCCGGGCCGAACGGGCCCACGTTCCGCCACGACTTGTTCCGCGAGACCGTGCGCGACGACCTGCCGCTCGTCGAACGCGCCGAGATGCACCTGCGGATCGCCGAGCACTGGACGGCCACCCGCCCGGACCGGGTGCTGGAGATCGCCCGCCACCGGCTCGCGGCACTGCCTCTCGGGGACCGTGCCGTCGCGAGCGCAGCCGCCCGGGACGCCGCGGCCCAAGCGCTCGCCGTGCTCGCCTTCGAGGACGCCGCCGAACTGTTCGACAACGCATCGACCACAGCCTCACCCGAACTGCCCGTCGACGAGCGGTGCCGCATTTTGGTCGAAGCCGGTCGCGCGCATTTCCAGGCGCACGACCCGACGACGGCGATCGCGCGATGCACCGCCGCCGCCACGCTGGCCAGGCGAGCCGGTGATGCCGTGAGCCTGGGCCGAGCCGCGCTCGCCCTGCCCGAGTTGGCCGAGATGGGGTGGCTACCGCTGGTGCAGTCCTGGTGCGAACAGGCACTCGCCGAGCTGCCCGCGGCGGACGACCCGCTGCGCGCCCAGTTGCTCGCCCAGCGGGCGCTCGCGCTGGTGCTGTCCGACGACGTCGCGGCGATGCAGGCGGCCAGCGTGGAGGCGCTGGCCATGGCGATGAGGCTCGGCGACACGCCGTCGCTGCGGATCGCGCTGCGGGCGCGGCGGATCGCCTGCGCCGCGCCGGACGGACACGCCGAGCGAGCGGTACTCGGCGACCGGATGGCAGCGCTGGGCCGGCGCACCGGCGATCTCGACACCGTCTTCTGGGGACACCTCTGGCGGTTCGATGCGCTGCTGCAGGCCGGCCGGGCCACCGCCGCCGGGCGCGTGCTCAGCGGGGCATCGCTCATCACGGACCACGTGCGCCGACCAGTTCTGCACTGGCAGGTGGTCAGGAGCCAGTGCGCGCTCGCGATCGCCCGCGGCGAGTTCGCGCACTCCCGCGAGCTGGCTGCGGAAGCCCGCAGGTTGGTGCCGCCCGGCCCGGAACGGGACAAGTACGCGCTGCCTCAGACAGTGCTGCTCAGCAGCCTCACCGGCGACGCCGTCGACCCCCCACCCGTCGGACCGGCAGCTCTGCTGGATCACCCGATCGGCCGGCACACGCTGTTCATGCACCTCGCGCCGTGGCACCTCGCACATGGCCGCGTCGCCGAAGCAGCGATCCTCTACCAGCGACTTCCTCCGCTCGACGCGATGCCACCGCCCCCGTACATGGCGCTGCTGGCCACCAGCATGCGCGCGGCGGTGGCCACGGCGCTCGGCGACGCAGACGGCGCAGCCGGGTGCTACGCAGCGCTGCTGCCGCACGCGGACCTGCACGCGACCACCGGCGCGTTGGTGCTGACCACGCTCGGTTCGGTGCAGCACTTCCTCGGACTCGCCGCAGCCGGGGCGGGGCGCCTCGACACAGCCGTCGAGCACCTGCGCGCCGGCATCGCCACGAACGAGCAGGTCCACTTCCGGCCGTACACCGCCATCGGCCGCTACGAGCTGGCCCGGCTGCTCCGCGACCGCAACGGCCTCGGCGACCACCACGAAGCGGTGGCGGCCGCGACCGACGCGCTCGCCGTCGCCGATCAGCTCGGTATGCCCGGCCTGCGACAGCAGGCCCGAACGCTCATCGTCGAGCTGCGGGCCGGCGCCCAGCCGGGCCCGCTCACCCCCCGCCAGCGCGAGGTCGCCGAGCTCGTCGCCACGGGCGACACCAACAAGGAGATCGCCGCGGAGCTGCACATCGCCGAACGCACGGCGGAGAACCACGTGCAGGCCATCCTGACTGCACTCGGCTTCCGCACGCGCAGCCAGATCGCCACCTGGAACACCCAGCAGCAGGCTCGAGCATGAGCGGTCGCCGGTGGACCCGATGCCTGCTCGGCCGCCCAATTTCAGCCGCCCAGCGCGCGGGCCAGCGACGCGGCGATGCGACTGGGGCGCGAGGTGAGGCGCTCCTCCGTGTCGGCGGCCGTCATGAGTCGTAGGCCGGCGTTCACCAGCAACCAGCGCAGCGGTTCGGGCTCCCACCGCCGCGAGCGATGACCGACCCACGGCAAGGCGGTCAGCGGATCGTCCCGACCCAGGATCAGGGCCGCGAGCGTGCGGCCGGCCAGGTTGGTGGTGGCCACGCCGTCGCCGACGTAACCGCCCGCCCAGCCCATGCCGTCAGGGCCGAGCCCGACGCTCGCGTGCCAGTCGCGCGGGATGCCCAGCGGTCCGCCCCAGGAGTGTGTGAAGTCGGCGGACCGCAATGCCGGGAACAGGTCCGTCGCCGCATCGCGGAGCCCGGCGAACACCTGCTCGTCACGGTCGAAGCCGGGATCGATCCGGGAGCGCCAGTGGTAGGGCGCGCCCCGACCCCCGAACACGAGTCGATCATCAGCCGTGCGCTGGCCGTAGACGATCAGGTGCCGGTGGTCGTTGAACGTCTGCCCGCCCGCGAGCCCGGCCGTCGCCCAGAAATCGGCCGGCAGCGGCCGGGTCGCGACGATCAGCGAGTACACCGGGACCACCGAACGCGGCGCGAGCTGCGCACTCCACGCCTCGGTCGCCCGCACGACCGTCGCGGCTGTGACGGTGCCCCGGTCGGTCACCACCTCCCGCGGCCGCAGCGTGCGCGCGCGGGTGCCCTCGACGATCCGCCCACCGCGCCGCTCGACGGCCGCAGCCACCCCGCGGACCAGCCGCAGCGGCTGCACGCGGGCGCAGTCGGGCGTGAACGTCGCGCCCACCACCCCCGATGCTCCGACCAGCGCCGACGCCTCCGTGGCGCCGAGCAGCTCGACGGCATCGACGCCCCACCCGGCCTCCTCGGCCACCTCGGCCCGGGCCCGCTCCAGCTGCGGCCGGCTGCGCAGCAGCGAGACCGTGCCGCCCTTGACCCAATCGCAGGCGATGCCTTCCGCCGCGACGACCTTGCCGACCTCGTCGACGGTCGCGCGCATCGCCGCCCGCATCGCGAGGGCGGACGCACGACCATGGCGCCGCGCGAGCGCTGCCGTGCCGGCCGGGAACAGCGCCGAGCACCAGCCCCCGTTGCGCCCACTCGCCCCGAACCCGGCGTGCTCTCCCTCCACGATGAGCACGCGCAGGTCCGGGGCGCCGCGAAGCAGCTCGTAGGCCGTCCAGAGCCCGGTGAACCCGGCCCCGACGATGCAGACGTCGACGTCGGTGGGTCCGTCCAGGGCGGGTCGGCGTTCGACCGGCCCGACCTGGTCGGCCCACAGCGACCTCAGAGTCGCGCCCACGCCTGCGTCAACACATCGCGCAGCACCTGCTCCATGCGGTCGAACTCGGCCTGCCCCGCCACCAGCGGCGGCGAGAGCTGGATGACGGGGTCCCCGCGGTCGTCGGCGCGGCAGTACAGACCCGCCTCGAACAGCGCCTTCGACAGGAAGCCGCGCAGCAGGCTCTCCGACTCCGCCTCGTTGAACGTCTCCTTGGTGGCCTTGTCCTTCACCAGCTCGATCCCGAAGAAGAAGCCTTCCCCGCGGACGTCGCCGACGATCGGCAGGTCGTACAGCTTCTCGAGGGTGGCCCGGAAGTTCGGCGACTCGCGTCGGACGTGCTCGAGTATGCCCTCGCGCTCGAAGATGTCGAGGTTGGCCATCGCCACAGCCGCCGAGACGGGGTGCCCGCCGAAGGTGTACCCGTGCAGGAACGACACGTCGCCGTGCTTGAACGGCTCGAAGAGCCGGTCGCTCGCGATCATCGCGCCGATCGGCGAGTAGCCCGAGGTCATGCCCTTCGCGCACGTGATGATGTCTGGCGTGTAGCCCATCTCGGCGCACGCGAACAGGCCCCCGACCCGTCCGAACGCGCAGATCACCTCGTCGGAGACGAGCAGCACGTCGTGCGCGTCGCAGATCTCGCGGAGCCGCTCGAAGTACCCGGGCGGCGGCGGGAAGCAGCCGCCGGCGTTCTGCACGGGCTCCACGAACACCGCGGCGACGCTGTCGGCACCCTCGGCGAGGATCGCGTCCTCCACCCGGTCGGCGGCCCAGCGCCCGAACTCCTTGCCTTCCAACCCGTGCGGCGCGCGGTAGGCGTTGGTGTTGGGCACCTTGAACGCGCCCGGCACCAGCGGCTCGTACGGCGTGCGCAGGCCGGGGATCCCGGTGATCGACAGGGCGCCGTGCGTGGTGCCGTGGTACGCGATCGAGCGGCTGATCACCTTGCGCTTCGTGGGCTTGCCGGTGAGCGCGAAGTACTGCTTGGCGAGCTTCCAGGCACTCTCGACGGCTTCCCCGCCGCCGCTGGTGAAGAAGACGCGGTTCAGGTCGCCGGGGGTCTCGGCGGCCAGCCGCTCGGCCAGGTCGATCGCCGCCGGGTGCGCGTAGCCCCACAGCGGGAAGTAGGCCAGTTCCTCGGCCTGCTTCGCCGCGACCTGCGCCAGCTCGCGACGCCCGTGCCCTGCCTGCACGACGAACAGGCCGGCGAGCCCGTCGAGGTACTCCTTGCCGCGGTCGTCGAAGACGCTGCAGCCCTCGCCCCGGACGATGACGGGCACCCGCGCGCCGCCCTCCAGGGGCGCGTGCCGGGCGAAGTGCATCCAGAGGTGGTCGCGGGCGGCGTCACCGCGGTCGGTGCCGCGCGGCGTGGTCGACGCAGTGGTGGACGGAGTGGTTGTGCTCACCGTGTTCCCCAGTCGTAGTGCTGCTTGCGCAGCTTCATGTAGACGAACGTCTCGGTGTTGCGGACCCCCGGCAGGCCCCTGATCCGGCCGCCGACGAGCTCCAGCAGGTGGTCGTCGTCCTCGCAGACGACCTCGACGAGCAGGTCGAAGCTGCCCGCGGTGATCACGACGTAGTCGACCTCGGAGAGCTCGGCGACGGCGTCGGCGGCGGCCGTGATGTCCCCGTCGACGCGCACTCCGACCATCGCCTGCCGGCGGAAGCCCAGCTGCAACGGGTCGGTGACGGCGACGATCTGGATCACCCCGGCGTCCTGCAACCGGGCGACCCGCTGCCGCACCGCGGCCTCCGACAGCCCGACGGCCTTGGCGATCGTGGCGTAGGGCCGACGCCCGTCGGCCTGCAGCTGCTCGACGATCGCCTTGCCGATGTCGTCGAGCAGAGGTGCGTGTACAGCAGCGGTCACCGCATCAGACTATGGAATCAGTCGTCAAACTGGCAATGCTCGACGAATTTCGTTGTTCGTAACCCGAGCGGCCCTCGAAACCGGACCGCGATCGATCTAGAGTCCCCCGGACGCATCCACCTCGCCCGGAGGTTCGCCAGTGAGCACCGAGACATCCATGGACCCGGACCAATCAGGTCGCACACCGGGATCGAAGGGCCTGAAGGGCGGCGCGATCGGCCTGGTGTCGAGCGTCGTCATCGGCATGGCGTCCACCGCGCCGGCCTACAGCCTCGCCGCGAGCCTGGGGCTCATCGTGGTGATCGTCGGCGAGAAGGCGCCGGGGATCATGATCCTGGCTTTCGTGCCGATGTACCTGATCGCGGTCGCCTACCGCGAGCTCAACGAGGCCGAGCCCGACTGCGGCACCACGTTCACCTGGGCCGGCCGAGCCTTCGGCCCGTGGGCGGGCTGGATGGGCGGCTGGGGCATCATCGCCGCCGACATCATCGTGATGGCCAACCTGGCCCAGATCGCCGGGCAGTACTCGTTCCTGCTGTTCGGGCTCGACGAGCTGGCCGAGTCCCCGTTCTGGAGCACCGTCGCCGGCGTCGTATGGATCGTGCTGATGACGTGGATCTGCTACCGCGGCATCGAGGTCTCGGCACGGCTGCAGTACGCGCTGCTGGGCATCGAACTGATCGTGCTGCTCGCGTTCTCGGTGGTCGCGCTGGTCAAGGTCGGCATCGGCGACGCCCCCGAGGGCTCGATGGTGCCCAGCATCGGGTGGCTGTGGCCCGACGGCGTCGGCCTCACCGAACTGGTCGCCGCAGTGCTCATCGCGGTGTTCCTCTACTGGGGCTGGGACAGCGCGGTGGCCTGCAACGAGGAGAGCGACGACCCGGGCAAGACCCCGGGCCGGGCCGCGGTCCTGTCGACCCTGCTGCTCCTGGTCACCTTCGCGCTGGTCGCGGTGGCGACAGTGGCGTTCGCCGGCACCGGCACCGAGGGCATAGGGCTGGGCAACCCCGACAACGCCGACGACGTGTTCGCCGCGATCGGCCCGTCCGTCTTCGGCGACAGCTGGCTCGGCCACGCCTTCGAGATCCTGCTGATCATCTCCGTGCTGACGTCGTCGGCGGCGTCGACCCAGACCACCATCCTGCCGACGGCCCGTGCGGCGCTGTCGATGGGCGCCTACCAGGCGATCCCGCAGGCGTTCGCCCGCATCCACCCGCGCTTCCTCACCCCGACCTGGGCGACCTGGGGCATGGGCATCGCGTCGGTGGCCTTCTACGTAGGCCTCACACTGCTGTCCAGCAACGTCCTGGCCGACTCGATCTCCGCGGTCGGCCTGCTGATCGCCTTCTACTACGGGCTCACCGGCTTCGCCTGCGTGTGGTTCTTCCGCAAGCAGCTGCGCGGTCGCGCGTTCTGGACGAAGGGCGTGCTGCCGTTGTTGGGCGGGTTGCTGCTACTGGCGGCATTCGTGATCTCGTGCGTCCAGTTCGCCGATCCCGCCAACGGCGAGACCGTCATCTTCGGCATCGGCGGGGTGTTCGTGATCGGCATCGGCGCGCTGGTGCTCGGCGCGATCCTGATGATCGCCTACAGCGTGGTCGCGCCGCCGTTCTTCCGCGGCGAGACCCTCGTGCCGGGCGACGCCGACCTGCTGCTCAGCCGACCGCAGCCGCCCCACCTGATGCTGCCCGACTCCGAGGAAGGCCTCGTGGTGGCGCCCGACCTGTCGAACCTGCCGCCCGGCCAGAAGCCCTACGACCCCGACGAGAAGCGCTGAACCATCAGCTGACCAGGGTGTTCTGCCGAGCGACGACCCACCAGCGCCCGGCCTCCTTGGTCAGCACGTAGAGCGCGGTCATCGCGTGCCCGACATCGATGAGCTCGCCCGCGTCGTCCACGGCGCGGGCGTGCTTGCGCGCCAGTGCCACGTCCCGCCGGAGGAAGGTGATGCCGACGACCTCGTAGCGGGCCCGCTGCCCCTTGAGCGGCCCGGCGAACGCCGCCCGGGCGCCGTCCAGCATCGCCTCGCGGCCCGCCAGCTCCACGCCGTTGACACCGACCGACTCCATGTTGCGTGCCGCGTGCTCCACCAGCAGCTCGGCGTCGCCGGTGTTGAACGCCTTCTCGGTGTCGGCGATGATCGCGCGGATCGCCGCCTCGTCGTCGGTGTGCTCGGACAGGTCCTCGACCTGCGGGATCTCCATACCGGAGATCCTGCGACGTGAACCTGACTTCAGGGCAAGAGCGTCGCGAACGGGATCTCCAGGCCGGGCAGCAACGGGCTGGAGAGCACGCCGTCGGCCGTGACCTCCGCGGCCTGCACGAACTCGGGCAGCTCTTCCCCGGCGCGCCGCAGGAGGTACGCGACCGGTTCCTCGGGATCGATCAGCCAATACTCGCGCACCCCGATCCGGGCGTAGTCGGTGCGCTTGCGGATCTGGTCGTGCGTACGCGTGCTGGGTGAGAGCACTTCGATCGCGATATCGGGAGCGCCACTGAGGTACGGCTCACCGGCGGCGGGCCGGTGCCGGCCTTCGCGGTACCAGGCGACATCGGGCAGATAGCCCCGTTGATCCGTGATCCGCACGGGCGATCTCCGCGTCACGTCGCCGCGCCCCGGCCCAGCGGTGACCCAGCAGCCGAAACCCACCAGGAGCCCGCCGACCACGTGCTGATCCAGCCAGGCCGGCGGCTCCTCCACGACGAGCGCACCATCGACGAGCTCCGCGTACTTCGTCGCCGGTTCCGAGTCCCGTCCGAGAAAGGACTCCCAGTTCAGATGGCTCGTCGACACGACCGGACCGCGATCAGACCGCGATCACCGTGGGCACGATCATGGGCCGGCGACGGTAGGTCTCCCCCACCCACTTCCCCACCACGCGGCGCACGGCCTGCGCCACCCGGTGCGGATCGGTGATGTTCTCCGCCTCGGTGCGCGACAGCTCGTCCTCCACCAGCGGGAGGACGGCGTCGAGCGCCTTCGGGTCGTCGGAGAACCCGCGGCCGGAGAGCGTGGGCCGGGTGACCGCACGACCGGTGGTGGCGTCGATCGCCACCGTGATCGAGATGAACCCGCCCTCGCCGAGCGCGAGCCGGTCGCCCAGCGTGGATTCACCGATGTCGCCGACGGCCAGACCGTCGACGTAGACCCGGCCGACCTCGACCTTGCCGCTGACCGCCGCCTTGCCGTCGACGAGATCGACGACGACGCCGTCCTCCGCGATCACCACGGACTCCTCGGCCACCCCGGTGAGCACGGCGAGCGCGGCGTTGGCGCGCAGGTGCCGCCACTCCCCGTGCACCGGCATCACGTTGCTCGGGCGCACCGCGTTGTACAGGTACAGCAGCTCACCGGCCGTCGCGTGGCCGGACACGTGCACCTTCGCCGTGCCCTGGTGCACCACGGTGGCGCCGAGCCGGGTCAACCCGTTGATCACGGTGAACACCGCGGTCTCGTTGCCCGGGATCAGGGAGCTGGCGAGGATCACGGTGTCCTCGGCGCGGATGCGGACCGACCGGTGGTCGCCGCGCGCCATCCTGGCCAGCCCGGACAGGGGCTCGCCCTGCGAGCCCGTCGAGATGATCAGCACCCGCTCGTCGGGCAGGGTGATCGCCTCGTCCATCTCGACGAGGAGCCCCTCGGGGATGTCCAGGTAGCCGAGATCTGCGGCGATGCCCATGTTGCGCACCATCGACCGGCCCACCAGGCACACCTTGCGGTCGTGGGCGACCGCCGCCTCCAGCACCTGCTGCACGCGGTGCACGTGGCTGGCGAAGCAGGCGACGATGATCCGGCCCGGGGAGCGATGGAACACCCCGTCGACGACTGGACCGATCTCCCGCTCCGCGATCGTGAACCCGGGCACCTCGGCGTTGGTGGAGTCGACCAGGAACAGGTCCACGCCCTCGTCGCCCAGCCGGGAGAACCCGCCCAGGTCGGTCAGCCGGCCGTCGAGCGGCAGCTGGTCGAGCTTGATGTCGCCGGTGTGCAGCACCACCCCCGCAGACGTGCGGATGGCCACGGCCAGCGCATCGGGGATGGAGTGGTTGACCGAGAAGTACTCGCAGTCCCACGGCCCGTGCTGCATACGGGCGCCCTCCTTCACCTCCAGGAGGTGCGGGGTGAGGCGGTGCTCGCGGCACTTCTCGGCGACGAGCGCGAGGGTGAACTTCGATCCGACGACCGTGATGTCGGGGCGCTGCCGCAGCAGGAACGGCACCGCGCCGATGTGGTCCTCGTGGCCATGCGTGAGGACCAGCGCGTCGATGTCGTCGAGGCGGTCCTCGATGGCCCGGAAGTCGGGCAGGATCAGGTCGACGCCAGGCGAGTCCTCCGACGGGAAGAGCACCCCGCAGTCGACGACGAGCAGCCGGCCGTCGTGCTCGAACACAGTCATGTTGCGGCCGACCTCGCCGATGCCACCGAGCGCTACCACGCGCAGGCCGCCCGCAGGCAGCTCCGGTGGCGGTCCGAGCTGGGCCTCGGGCGGGTTCTCGGCGTCGGCGGGCACGGCGACGGGCCGGCCACGGTCGCGGCGCGGTGGCCGGCGGCGGTCGTTGCGAGCGGGCGGGCGACTCATCCCAGCCCTCCCGGTCCAGCAGGAATGCGCTCGATGCGCAGGATCACGTGATGTCCTTCGGTCATTCGGATGGGAAGTTCGGGGGTCACCGGTAGGCGACCTCGGCACCGAGGTCGGCCGGGAGGCGGGCGCCGAGGGCGCCGAGTCCCGGTGTCGCTCCGGCGCCGGCGGCGGGATCGAGGGCGACCCCGGCAGCGGCGAGGTCGCCCGCGATGGCGGCGACCTGCTCGTCGGTGGCGGGCGGCAGCGGCAGGCGCGTGCCGCCGACGTCGATGCCGCTCAGGCGCAGCGCGGTCTTGGCGAACACGGCGCCGCCGACGCGGCCGATCCCGCGGATCAGCGGGAGCATCGAGGCGTTGAGCGTGCGGGCGCGCGTGACGTCGCCCGCCTCGAACGCCTCCAGCATGGCGCGCAGCCGATCGGCCACGACGTGCCCGGTGACGGAGACGAAGCCGACCGCACCGACCGAGAGCCACGGCAGGTTCACCGGGTCGTCGCCGCTGTAGTAGGCCAGCGTGGTGGTGGCCAGCACCTCGGTGCCGACGCGCAGGTCGTTGCGGGCGTCCTTCACCGCGACGATCCGGGGGTGCGCGGCCAGCCGCTGCAGCGTCTCCAGCTCGATCGGGACGATGCTGCGCGGCGGGATGTCGTAGAGCATCACGGGCAGCTCGGTGGCGTCGGCGATCGCCGTGAAGTGGGCCAGCAGGCCCGACTGCGGCGGCCGCGAGTAGTACGGGGTGACGATCAGCAGGCCGTGCGCGCCCGCCTTTTCCGCCGCCCTGGCCAGGCGGATGCTGTGCGCGGTGTCGTAGGTGCCGGCGCCGGAGACGATGCGAGCCCGGTCGCCCACCGCACCCACCACGGCCTTGATCAGCGCTTCCTTCTCGTCGTCGCTGGTGGTGGGGCTCTCGCCGGTGGTGCCGTTGACCACCAGCCCGTCGCACCCGAGATCCACGAGGTGGGTGGCGAGCTGCTCCGCCTTCGCCAGATCGAGCGAGCCGTCGGCCGCGAAGGGGGTGACCATCGCGACGAGGACCTGACCGAACGGGCGGGACAAAGCAGGCGCGGAACTCATGGCCCTGACGGTACCGCCCGGCTCAGAACCCGCGGCCCGCTGTGCCGAACGCGACGACGTCATCAGGTTCGCCGACGATCTCCACCTCGACGGCCGAGCGTCCGAACGCCTGCAGCAGCAGCTCGCCCGGCTCGCCGACGACGGTGACGCCGCGGCCCGAGCGCGCGACGATCTCGCGCCCGCGGGGCGTGCGCAGCCGCACCCCGACCGGGCTCCCCCGGTGCATCGACGTGGCCATCCGCTTGACGATCGACCACACCTCGGCGTCGCGCGCGGCGTCGGGCGGCCGCGGCTCCCATCCCGGCTCCCCGCGCCGCACGTCCTCGTGATGGACGAAGAACTCCGCGGCGTTGGCGAAGCGGTCGACCACGCCGATCCAGAACGGCGACCAGAGCGGCGGCCCGGTGCGCAGGCTCTCGATCATCTCCGCCCACGGGGTGGCGGCGTAGCCGCGCATCGCCTTCTCGGTGAGCGGCTCCAGCGCCTTGACCAGGATGCCGCCCGACGACCACGGCTGGCGTTCCCGGACGAGCAAGTGGGCCAGCAGGTCGTGGGTGTTCCAGTCGCCGCACAGGGTGGGCCGGTCGGGCCCGGCCGCCGCGAACTCGGTGCAGATCGCGGCGCGTTCCGCGGTTGCGAGTGCCATCGGCTCAGCCTTCGGTGACGAACGGACTGGAGGCGATCTCGGTGCCGTCGTCGAGCACACCGATCTCGAAGTCGGCGAACACGTTGGGCACCTCTCGTTGGAGCTGGCGCAGGCACTCGACGGCCAGCTCGCGGATCTCGACGTCGGCGTGCTCGGTGGCGCGCATCGCGATGAAGTGCCGCCAGGCCCGGTAGTTGCCGGTGACGACGATGCGGGTCTCGGTGGCGTTGGGCAGGATCGCCCGCGCCGCCTGCCGCGCCTGCTTGCGGCGCAGCGTGGCGTTCGGCTCGTCCGCGAACCGCTTCTCCAGGCCTTCCAGCAGCGCCTCGTACGCGCGCACCGACGCGTCGGCCGCGGCGAGGAACAGCTCGTGCAGCTCGGGATCATCGGCGATGACGCCCGGCTCGACCACGGCGGCGTCGCGCTCGGGCACGTAGCGCTGCGATAGCTGGCTGTAGGAGAAGTGCCGGTGGCGGATCAGCTCGTGGGTGAGCGAGCGCGACACCCCGGTGAGGTAGAAGCTGACGGTGCCGTGCTCGAGCACCGACAGGTGCCCGACCTCGAGGATGTGCCGCAGGTAGCCGGCGTTGGTGGCGGTGGCCGGGTTCGGCTTGTTCCACGACTGGTAGCAGGCGCGGCCGGCGAACTCGGCGAGCGCCTGCCCGCCCTCGGCATCGGTGCTCCACGGGACGCCCTCGGGCGGGGTGAACTCGGTCTTCGCGACGAGCTGCACGCCCAGCGGAACGATCTGCGGCATGCTGGCGAGGGTAGCCGTGACTCCCGACCGAACCTGACGACACCTTCGTGACGTCACCGGTTCCTTGACTGACACCACATGTGACGCCACAGTGGTGTCATGGACCTCAGCCAGTACGTGAACCAGCTGCGGGAGGACCTCGCGTCCGCCGCCGCAGCCGGTGACGAGCAGACCCGGCGCACTGCCGCGCTGCTCGGCTCCGCCATCGAACCGGCGGCCCGGCTGGCCGTCATGAACGCGCTGTCCGATCTCGCCGCAGAGGTGACCGCCTCGCTGCCCGACCACGTCGTCGAGGTCCGCCTCGACGGCCGCGACGTGCGCGTGTCGGTCAGCGGCCAGCCCGGTGCCGACGAGCAGCACGAGCAGGAGGCACCCCAGCAGCCGCAGGGGTTCAGTGCCTTCGGCGCCGACGCCGGCGACATCTCCCGCATCACGCTGCGGCTGGTGGAACAGATCAAGAACCAGGCCGAGCAGGCCGCCTCCCAGCAGGGGATGTCGCTCAACTCCTGGCTGGCCCAGACGGTGCAGGGTGCGCTGTCGGGGCAGGGCGGCCGCAAGCCCGGCAAGCCGTTCAAGCAGGCCAAGCAGGACAGCAAGCGGATCCGGGGATGGGTGCAGGGATGACCGACTTCACGAAGAACGTGCCCCCGAACGATGGGCCGCAGCAGGACGAGCCCGCCGAGGCGGACGTGGTCCGTCAGGAGAGCTGGCAGTGCAGCGGCACCGCCGAGATCGAGATCGGCGTGGACGTCGGCGGGGTGCGGGTCGACCTGGTGGAGGTGCCCGAAGGCAGCACCGGCGAGGTGCGGGTGGAGGTGCGCCACGATCCCGACGCCGGCGGCTTCTTCGGCCAGGGCGTGCGCGGGATCATGAACTGGGTGAGCAACGCCTCGGCGAACTGGTCGGGCAAGGGCTTCGGCGGCACCTGGGACGGTGGCTCCTCCGAGGGCGCACCGTGGGACACCGGCAACTGGGATCTCGGGAACTGGGACATGGCCCGGCTCGCCGCCGAGGCCGTGCGCGCCACCGAGATCAGCTGGACCGAGGGCGGGCGGCGGCTCGTGGTGCGCACGCCGCAGCAGATGCCGCTGCGGATCGTGCCGCTCGCCGTGACGGTGAGCGCACCGGCCGGTTCCCGGCTGGCCGCCCGCACGGGCACCGGCGACGTCATCGTGACGGGACGGGCCGGATGGACCGCGCTGCGCACCGGCACTGGCCGCGTGCGCACCGACGACGTGGACGGCGATCTCGACGTGCAGTCGGGCTCGGGTGACGTCACGATCGGCGCGGCCCGTGGCCGCTCCCGGGTGCGCACCGGCACCGGCACCATCTCGATCGACGCCGCCGGCGGCCCGATCGATGTGAAGGCCGGCAGCGGGGATGTGCTGCTCGGCCGGCTCGACGGCGATCTCGACGCGCGCACCGGCAGCGGCGATCTCCGGGTGACCGACGTGGTGTCGGGCCGGTGCGAGGTGACCACCGGCTCCGGCGACCTCACCATCGGGGTGCACGAGGGGGTGTGGGCCGAGGTGGATCTCTCCTCGGGATCCGGCACCGCCCGCAGCGACCTGGTGGTGAACTCGACGGCACCCGGTGGATCGACCACGGTGCACCTGCGCGGCCGCACCGGCTCGGGTGACGTGCTGGTCACCCGGGCACGGAGCTGATCACCGACCCCAGTGCTCCGGCGAGCGGGGCGGCCAGACCGCCCCGCTCGCCGATGACCACGCCTTCCAACCCGAGCCAGGCCGCCATGGTGCGCAGCTCGGCGGCCAGCTCGGACACGACCCGCGGCTCGTCCGCCGTGCTGCCGGACTTGGGGGGCTCGGCGAACGCACCCGGTACCCGCAGCACGCCGGCGGCCCGGTCCGCCTTCACGTCGACCCTGGCGACCAGCTGCCCGTCGAGCAGGAACGGGAAGACGTAGTAGCCGAACTCCCGCTTCGGCTCCGGCACGTAGATCTCGATGCGGTAGCGGAAGCCGAAGAGCTCCTCGGTGCGAGCGCGCTCCCAGATCAGCGGATCGAACGGGCACAACAGCGCCCGTCCGCTGATCCGCCGCGGCACGCGGGTGCCCGGCCGCCGGTAGGCGGGATTGCGCCAGCCGCGCACCTCGACCGGCTCCAGCTCCCCCGCCTCCACCAGCTCGGTGAGCGCCTGCTGGCTGCTCGCCGGACCGAGGCGGTAGTAGTCGCGCAGCTGCGGCTCGGTGGCGATGCCCAGCGCGGTGGCTGCGCGGAGCAGCAGGCTGCGTGCCGCAGCGCGCGGCTCCACCGGATGCGTGGCCAGCACATCGGAGGGCAGCACGCGTTCGGGCAGGTCGTAGAGGCGCTGGAAGTGGACGCGGGTGCCCGTGGTGAGCTGGCCGACACCGAACAGCAGCTCGCACACCCGCTTGACCTCGGAGCGCTCCCACCAGGTGGCCCCCGGCGGCCGCGGGGTGGATGCCCCGCCGAGCGCCTTCTCCAGCGTGCCCGCGCCGACCGGCCCCAGCTCCTTCACGGCCGACAGCACGTCGTCGACGATGCCCGGGTTGCGGTCGACGAGCTGCTGGTAGTGGCGCCACCAGCCGCTGCGCTTCGCGCCGGACATCAACAGCGGCCAGTCGGCCACCGGCAGCAGGCTGGCCTCGTGGGCCCAGGCCTCCACGAGCAGCCGCGGCCGGCGGGCGGAGTGCGCCCACGCGGCGGCGTCGACCAGCGCGGCATCGTAGGGACCGAGCCGGGCGAACAGCGGCATGTAGTGCGCGCGCACGGCCACGTTGACCGAGTCGAGCTGCAGCAGCTGCACCCGCTCCAGCACACGCACGAGATGGCGCCGCGTGACCGGCCCGGACGGGCGCGGATCGGCGAAACCCTGCGCGGCCAGCGCCGCGCGGCGCACCGCATCGATGGTGACGGTGTCGACTGGGGCCGGAGACGTGCGCACGCCGCGATGCTGCCACGAGCCCCCGACAGTTCCGGGCGGGCATCGGTGGGGTATCCATGGCGGATGGCCATCGCCGCGGTGCGCACCGCCACCGCCACCGACGTCGCGGAGATCGTCCGCATCCAGGCCGGGACGTGGGCCACCGCGTACGCCGAGCTCGTGCCGCAGGCCGCGGTCGACCAGCTCAGCAGTCCCGCGGCCCGTGCGGCGTGGGAGCAGGCCACGGTGGCCGCCGCCGGACACGTGCTGGTCGCCACCGAGGGCGACGCGACCGTCGGGTTCGTCGCGGCCGGCCCCGCCGAGGCCCCCGAGAACGCCACCGCGACCGACGCGCCCACCCTCAGCCCGGAGTCGTGGGGCGAGATCGGCGTGCTGCTCGTCGAGCCGCGGTGGGGTCGCCGTGGCCACGGCGGCCGGCTCCTGGCCGGCGCCGCCGCCGCACTGCGCGATGCCGGCGCCGTCTACGGGCTGGCGTGGGTGCCCGAGGCCGACGCGGCGTCGCGCAAGTTCTACGCGCGCATCGGCTGGGAGCCCGACGGCGGCGTCCGCGCCTTCGACACCGGCGAGGGCACGCTGCGCGAGGTCCGCATCACCGGCTCGCTGGACCTGAAGCTGGTCGACTAGATGTAGCAAAGCCAGGGACGTTGTTGCCGCGATAACGCGCGCGAACGGCACACCACGGTAGTTCGATCATGGCCAAACGACCCTGGTGTGCCGTTCGAGCGCGTTATCAAAGGTAGAGCAGCCGCAGAGGTAGTCGCGGCTCCACCAGAGGAGGGCCGGGGTACGGGGCGGAGCCCCGGCATTTCCGTCACCACACCTACAGCCCGAGCAAAGGCTCCAGCCCGACGGTGAGCCCAGGCCGGTCCCCCACCGCACGAACGGCCATGACCACCCCGGGCATGAACGAGGCGCGGTCCAGCGAGTCGTGCCGGATCGTCAGGGTCTCCCCCGGCGTGCCGAGCAGCACCTCTTGGTGCGCGATGAGCCCGCGCAGGCGCACGGAGTGCACCGGGATGCCGTCGACGGAGGCGCCGCGGGCCCCGTCCAGCGTGTCGGTGGTGGCGTCGGGCGCCGGTTCGGAACCGGCCTCCGCGCGGGCGGCCGCGATCAGCCGCGCCGTGTGCGTGGCCGTGCCGGACGGGGCGTCCACCTTGTTCGGGTGGTGCAGCTCGATGATCTCGACGGACTCGAAGAAGGGCGCCGCCTTCTTCGCGAACTGCATCATCAGCACGGCGCCGATGCCGAAGTTCGGCGCGATCAACACGTGCCCCGGGGTCGCGTCGAGCAGGGACCGGACCCGGTCGAGGCGCTCGTCGTCGAACCCGCTGGTGCCGACGACGGCGGCGATCCCGTGCTCGACGCACCATGCGATGTTGTCCAGGACGGCGCCGGGATGGGTGAAGTCGACGACGACCTGGGCGCCGGCAGCGGTCAGCCCGTCGAGCGCGTCGCCCTCGTCGAGCTGCGCGACGAGCTCCAGCCCGTCGGCGCCGTCGACCGCGCGGCACACCTCGGCACCCATGCGCCCGCGCGCACCCAGCACACCCACCTTGATCCCGCTCACGATGGGCCAGCCTAGAAGGCGATCAGCGCGCCGACCCACACGGCCGCGGCCAGCAGCCCCGTGAACAGCTCGATCACGATGCTCCAGCCGACGGCGGCCAGCGCGTGCTTCGTCGACGGCCAGGCCAGCGCGCTGGTACCGAGCCGCTGCAGCTCGGACAGATACACCCCGAGCACGAATCCGAGGAACAGCCCGATGATCGGCACCACGAAGAAGCCGATGATGCCCAGCAGCGCCCCGGCGATCATGGTGCGGGTCGGGACCCCCGCGTCGCGCAGCCGCCGCCCCGGCAGCACGTACTTGATCACGCTGCCGACGACGATGATCGCGGCCGCGATGCCCAGCACCCACCAGCCCACTGCGTCGTTGCGCGGCACCGCCCAC
>Ga0307513_10002378_pt1 | contig 26112 bp, 39 predicted proteins | sample 15_EM_MG_FD_202174 | JGI IMG/M metagenome (GOLD analysis project Ga0307513, IMG submission 202174) | Populus trichocarpa ectomycorrhiza microbial communities from riparian zone in the Pacific Northwest, United States - 15_EM | ecosystem: Host-associated > Plants > Roots > Unclassified | place...
ACCTCCTTAGAGGCTTGCCGAGTCAGGGGGAGAGGGAGTGCTTGTCTCGCGAGGGTCGTATCCACGTTCTCGAATCAATCGCTCGACTACAGGGGGCCAATGAATGGGCTGATGCGGGTAATAAATTAATACTCACTAGCATTCGTATGCTTTGCTAGTGCTGGCGCATGGCGCTTCATTTGGGTCAAATGCGGGCGAACGGCGTTGATTAGTGCCTCAAGGTGCCTCCCCTCGAGGACCTTCAGAGCCTTTTGTAGTACATAATCTGCAAGAATTATAAGCGGTACAGATGGTGAGCCTCGCCAACGATCACTTACTAGCGTATTGGTCTTTCATCATAATTGCGACACAGGGTTGACCGTCCAGCCCAGACGACAGCATCTCATTTACCAATATTTGCCTCTCCTCTTCATCCGCCATAGACAAAGCCTTTTCGCATACATTGGATGCGAACTTGTGCTTGGCCATGTGCAGCATCTGGCCTTCTCTGAGCGCTTCGACGATTCGCCGACGATCCTGTGGAAGGCCCTTCTCTAGGACGAACTGGATGACGTAATTCTGAAGCAAGAAACGAGCGTCAGCTTTTACTCTAAATTTGCTACATACAATGGGCGAAGTCGTGGCAGGTCCTGGGACTCACCCCGAATGAATCTTGCATAAGTGATAATGTGTATTGATGCAATTCATCTAACAATGGGCGAGTTAATTCGGGAACGAGGTGCTCAAAGCAACGCTGGAGGACGCGGCACCCATACGGGTGCATAGCGAGTTCGTCCACGTGTCCTTGGAAAGCGTTCACGAAAGCCAAGCGCTCGCCTGACACACATTCGATCAGCTTTTGAATGACCTGGTCGACGGGCATGAAATCGAAGCTCATTCAAAATAGGAAGGTCAGAGAAGACTCACGTGGTTTCCGTTGGCGTCCTTTACACACCGAAGAACGTGGGGTTCGAGCTCTCTGACGATGACACTTTGCTCCTCAGGTGTTATATCGTCTACAGCCTTAAGAGGTACCTCGTCAATACGGATTGCCGTGTGCACAATGCAGGTTCCAAACCTTTTGAACGACTCTGCAACCGTACATCTCGACAGAGAGCGTAGGGACATTGCCCAGCATGCAGTTGAGCAGGAGCGTCCGTTGCTCAGGCATGCCAAATTCGAAGAGCCTCTGGACTACGTAATTTGCGAAGAGGTCCCGCATCAAAAGCAAGGCATGACGAGGCACGATTTCCTCGAATATGGCTCTAAATTCCTCTGGTGCAGCAGTCTCAAGCTTAGACTGGATGAACCGCGACCCATGCTGGTCACAGGAAAACTCGACGATGTGCCCGAGGATATCCTAAACCATAGCAATTAACAGACCCAAGTATGTGCGATGCGCCTGGAAACATACCGAGAGCTCCCACTTGTGAGCCTTGTTGCTCTTGAATTCGTCCAGCAGCGTGTTCCGGGGGGGTTGGGCGGTGTGGTGAGAATTGGTCCGGTTGTGCTTCACCGGAGGCGGGAATGGGCCATACTGGACACCACCGTGAACGAAATGCTGAGGGCCAGCCAACCCTGGTGCGGGCCCGACTCCGTAGGGCTGCCTGGGCACGTTGGCGGTCACAGGAGACTGGAGGATTGGCACATGCTGTGGGTGAGTGCTGTAATGCGGTGCAGAGGCGGGAATGTGGCTCTGTGGGGCAAAGTCAGCGAAATACATGGCCAAGTCATGATCAAGGGCACTCACCTGCTTCTTAGTTGGTGCCAATGTACTCATATTAACTGGTACTTGAGTTGTAGGGTGGGCGGGTAAGCCAGACGCGTAAGGTACGGCTTGGGAGTAGTAATACGAATGGGCGGGCCTTCCGGCTGGTACCGAGTAGTGATCCGAATAAAACATGGTGGAATGCGTTCCATGCACTGGGTTCTGATGACCAATAGTCGGGCTGTACATGGTAGCCGAGAACGAGGTGTGCGTCGGAGAGATTGGTCCATATGGGTATGAATATTCTGTAAACTCGCGTTGTGCGCCTAACATATAGAATGGCTGATATGATGGGCGAGTATAGGGGCTGTACGGGACATGTTGCGACTGGGGGCCTTGATGAGGAATCACCAACGGGGGAGCGCGGCCATTCACCGCAACCGCGTGCTGAAGGGCAGGTGCCACGTTTCGTGTAGAAAGTGCAAGAGTGGCGCTCGCAGCACTGTCGATCGAAGAAATGGTTCCCTGACTGTCGCGTGAGTTGGTCAATGCTGGAGTGGCCGAGGATGAAGGTGAGGCAGGGAGGGGACATTGAGTGTCGGCAGTGGTACCCTCATGACTCTGGACGGTCTGTCAGTATATCAGCGTGCCGAGGCTCATGGCAGGGCTGACCCTAGTGTGACGGTGGTCGTCATCCGCACCGACGCTACGACTGTTCTGGAGAGACTGGCGCTGTATGAAATTAAAAAGGTGCGAAGCGGGATCTTTAGTAAAAACGGTACCATAACAATAGCGAGGCAGTGGCTCGAGGCAGGAAGAAGGGTTATGTGGAAGGGTGAAGTGAAATTGTGCCTTACCGGATCGGGCCTTGAAGGACTTTGACGAGCGCTTGTGTCCCACTCTTTGCGTCGTGGAACATCCATTGGATCTTCAGAGTTTCTATTAGTTGTTGTTGCAGCCCAAGAGTCGAGCATAGGCGATTGATAGGTTATGTCTGCCGACTGGAAGGAACAAAGTCAGAGGGAGACCAACTGGAGGGCGTTTAGTACATGACATAATGGCGCCTCGTGACGATTATTTAGGCCACAGGTCAGCAATGGGAGTGGGAGTAGGCGCCGGAGCAGGCAAAGGGGTGAAGGTGAAGAGTGACAAAACGCACCGGCCACGCGCCATGCAAAGACCTTTTGGTAGGTGTAGACATTCCAAGACGAGATGTTGGCAACCTGGAAGTATGTAACTGGGACTGGAAGGACGCAGAATGTGGCTGAGTTGGACGAAGGTTTCGGGGGTGTGTAAGGACAGCATACTGACAACAGGTGGATAAAGCGAATCGTCAGAGTATGAGACAGAGTTAGAGGTGGAGCGGGAGGGCCGGTGAGACTGGACGAAAGAGGAGGGGCCCATATTTTAGACCAAGAGGGCTGCAGGGACAGAATGAGCGGGATATGTGAAGCAAGGAAGGAGAGAAGGTGCAGGACACACCATCAGCCTCCGCTGATGCTAGCCACGCGAGCGAGGGATTTCTGCAAAATCGAGCCTATTGCGGCCACTGTTCGGCAGGCGCAGCAGGCAACCGAGAGACGGTCAAGTGTATACAGAGCTAATCACGCGTCGCAGCGGGCCAGGAGCAGTTTGGGCAATCGCAGAGTGGACAGGACGAGGAAGAATGGAGACGAGAGGATGACGCGAGATTCACGACGCGCTAGGTATGCGTATAGGACAGATATGGTACGGGTGCGAGACTCAACTGCAGTCCGTGCTCTTTGCGAGCCGAGGACGCGGGACCTCAGTTTGGGAGGGAGGAGTAAAGTGGTTGTGAGGCTGGATGTGCTAGTCTGTAGACCCATTCTACGATTGGATTATTGGATTATTGGATTATTGGGCTATTGGACGTGTATCGCCAATGCCAGTGCTAATTGAACGCCGCCGCATCGACCCTGTCCCCTGGTGACTGCGATTGACTGCGATTGACTGCGTTCTGAGCGCTTTATCCATCCCCTGGCTTGTATGGCTCGTGCTCTTCGTTGCCAGCGCCCTGAGACCGTTGCCAGCTGCCGCCTCGGTCCATTCTGCCATTCTGCATGCATTCTAGTCTGCGTGTAACAGCACTCGCGTGGGTACCGACCTCTGTTCGATGCTCCTCATCAAGGCACCCGGAACACGAACACGCGATGTCTTTTGTCGTCTGAGCGCTCTTCGTATCCATATATCCATATCCATATCCATATCCATATCCTGTTTCGTCGCCTTGTTCTTGTCACGTCCGCGAGGTGAGGCGTCCGCGAAAGAGAGATATGGCTCTATATCCAAATCATGACACTCCGTCACTCCAGGTCGTCATCATAGCCCTAGCGTAAAACATTACACCCCCCCCTAGCCCCCCCTAGCCCCCCCTAGCCCCCCCTAGCCCCCCCGAGCTCCCCTCCAGCTACCCCTGCGCTCGGCTCGGCCATCCTTCTTCCCAACCATTCACTCCTTGCCTCTATGCTCGCGACGGCGAGAAGAACCATGATGCACGTTTCGCCGCCGCTGCGAAGCCATCCGATTAGCGTTTTCAATCAACACACCCGCTTGTGGGGCACAATAAACGCCAGTGTAAACTTCATACGTACCGGATGCCCCACCATCGTCCCCTTGCAACCGTGCCAAAGGATTCGCGCTGCTGTACCCGCCTAGGCCTGATGACGTCGTTCCTGGTGCGCCTCCACCCCCACCCCTAAGCGGTTTCGCAATCCGACCGAAATTAAGCGAAGACGCGTTTGCGGTCCTTTGAGCTGTGAGCCATCCCCAAGCGTTCCGTCGTCAGCAATCCTCATGCAATCCGCCACAAACAAATGATCGAAGACCACTCACATCGCGCCTGCTCCAATCGATCTTTGACCGCCTGCAACTGCGCCTCGAACTTTTGGTTCTGCACCGCAAGTCTCCGGTCTGCGTCCTGCAACAGTGCCTCTAGATTCTGTATTCGTTCGTTTCTCGCCAGCAGTTTGCGCTCCGCGATGCCAGCCTCCTTTTTCAAAGAGGAATTCTGGTCGACCAACTGTCCCGTTCCCACATCATCGTCATCGGTCGCCATCCCTAGGAATGTTCGAAAAGACGTACCTGCTTCTGCACTAACGTCAACTGTTCCAAATTCCGCTCAAGGAATGCCATCTTCTTTTGCTGTGCCTTACTGTTGCTATTTCGGATGACATTATTGTACTGCTCCCTGATCTCGTCCAATTGGATCTCGAGCTCAACGACCTGTCAGCACGGCAAATTAAACGTCAGCCATGACATTTATCCGGTAAATATTCCAACAGACCTTCTCGCAACGGTTTTGCAGGTCCCGCATAAGTGATTTCTTCACACCGTCAAATTCGGCGAGTTGGACAGCGATCGCCTTGCGTGTTCGCTCGAGATCCCTTGCACTCTCCGCAAGGTTCTTACCGCCCTCGATACCAGCAGATGTTACGGCAAATGCCCGCTGTACAAGGGCTCAGACAAGTCAACCCGAAACGTAACCATGGACTCCACCTTGAGCTCCTCGTTGACACCCTTCAGGTTTTCGATCGTCGAATTGAGTGACCGTATTTCGGTTCCCTTGAGCTCGAGCTGCTGTTTGAGGTCTAAAACTTCACTCGTTTGAGCTTGCTGTTTGGCTTGATATTGAGCTTCGAGTTTGGCCTTTTGACAAGACATGAATCAGGGACCGTTGCAGTGCAACACGTGGTAGAATGTTATTTTACCTTCAATTCTGCCATAGAATCCGCAATATCTAGGTTGCTGCTCTCCTCATCATGGATGGTTTTCTCTATAACGGCGTGAGAGCGGACCGATGAAGGGGTGTGACGACACACACCGAGCAGTTCCTCATACTCCGCCTCGAGCGTCTGTAAACGCTGCTCCAGCTCATCGCGCCGACGAGCAATGTGCTCGTTCTCTTCTTGCGCCTGGGTAAGCCGGTCTAGCGTCTCCCTGACCAGCGACTGCTGCTCGCCGAGTTGACGGCGCAGGAGCGCCAAATCTTCCGAAGTGAGCACACCACTAACAGCACCAGCGTCAACGCTATCCAGCTTCGCAAGAGTTGCTCGCAACTGCTCTTCCTTCTCAGAGAATGCGCCTCCCTACGGAATCACCGGAGATCGGATATGAGCCGATTCGCTCAGCAGTGAAATACTCACAGTATCAAACTTGGCCATCATAAGCGCCATCTTCTCTGCCTTCCTCTTCTCCTTGTCATCAGCTGAGGTCACTTCTTTTTGCGTAGCGCGCAGGTCTGCAAGAGTCTTCCGCAGCTCTTCAATATCATTGGTGAGATCAGCGTTCTGCTCCTTGAGGATGTCCATTGCGATAACTCCCTCCTTGTTATCATAGTCAAGTCGCTCCAGTTGCAACCTGAGCTCATTGAGCTGACTCGACATCGCCTTATTCTCTTTCGAGGTCGTCGACTCTTGATCTTTGAGAAAGGCCAGTTCCTCCTTCAGCTCAGCCAGTGCTTTCTGGGCTGTGGTGAATGCGGCTTCCTACAAAAACCGACAAGTCAAATTTAGAGTACACAAGGAGCGACCACTACGGACCTTCTCAGCGAGCTGATCACTAAGCTCATTCTCTCGCTTCAAGAAGTCATCCCTCTCATCCTTATCGAGCCCGACAACTGTCGGGGTCTGTGGTCGTGAATCGAGGTCTCCCCGCAGGTTCTCGATGATAGGGTTGATAGGTGTACCAGATCGAGCAGGAGTGGAAGGAGTAGGTGAGGTCGGCTTCTTTGCGATTGCGATTGCGATTGCCTTGTCGGGGGCGGCCCATTCATTTTGTGGAACACTTCCCCCAGATCTCCAGGTGGCGAGCTCTGCCTCTAAACTTGCGATGTAAGTTTGGTACTGAGCATTCGCGGCTTGTGCTTTCTTAAGCAAGCCTTTGAGTTCGAGAGGAGATAGCTCCGCGTTGACACGAGCAGTATTCTTGATGGTCTTTGCTCGCATACCGAAACGAAGAGTACCAAGGGTTTCGGCTTCATTATATGATGATGGTGAACAGTTGATAATCAATGTTGTCCGTGAGTTGCCGCCCAGCGACTCTTGCAAAATACGAGTGAGTTTAGAGTCTCGATATGGAATGTGTGAAGACTAGGGAGCACGGTTTCAGTATCTAGGCAAAGAGTTCGCAACATAGAACGCACTTTTCCGTCCGTGAGAGCATTAATGACCATACCAAGGGCGGATAGCGACTTGTTGATCTTCTTAGCTTCTTCTAGGGTCTGACCAGATGCGCCAGTCTTTCCGACCTTCTCCGATCCAGCCAGGTCGACCAGATAGAGGTTACCTGTCTTCTGTGTGCCTGTGTCGGTATTCCTCTGGTTGATGGTAATTAAGAAGATCGAATGGGATCGCGAGCTCTCGGCATTCATATCTAAAACTGGTCAGGAGAGTGTGTCACAGCATAGGTTGTGAGACTTACTCGTGGCTGTAACCACACGTGCGTTGCCACCTTGACGCATAATCTCGTACACCTCCTTTGCATTACTGACATAATAATCAGATAGACCCTTCACGTAAACGCCCTTGTTCTTCTCCTCGTGAACTTGTAGGTTGTCATTTTGTGCTAAAACGGTTCTCAGCACGAGAGAAACGGATGAAAAGAAACAGACACACGGGCAAGAAGATCTCGAATTCGCTCTAGATAAATCTCCATGTACGAGACTTTCACGAGATACTCGATGTTGGGATCCGATTCAACGATGGACGTAAAGATCTGCTCCGTTATCCGAGGGATAATACCCTTGAGCTCGTCATTATCTATGTCCGCCCCCTATATAACCGTGAGATCCAATCAACGTCGCATTCGCAAAAGCTACAGACCATCATAGTGAACGTTTTCCCAGAACCGGTTTGACCATAGGCGAAGACGGTACTACAGCCTAATTAGAACCACCAAAGGAGCCAAGAGTCTCGTGATTGCGCACCCTGTTACTCAGTCAGTGGTATTCTCCTTCTCAACCATCCAGCCACTCACCATTGTAACCTTCAAGGACATCTGCGAATGCAGGGAGGATATTTCAGACAACCACTACTTATATAATCACATGCATGATGCGTACCCTGTACTATGCTATATACAGATACTGAGCACGGACCTACACCTAATTCGAAATGCTCACCTTTTCACGCCATAGTCAAAGACCTCGTGCTGCTTAGTGCCCATAGGGAACACTCTATCAAAGGTAAAACCATCCTTTTCCGGGCCGGTTGTGAGCTGGGCCGACTTGAGTCCGACCACACAAAGCGAGTCGTCAAACGCGACGACGATCTCGCCTCCTTCGCGCAACTCCATCGAGTTCTGCGGTCGAAACCGGCACACGACCTTGATCGCGGACATGGCTGGATGGCGGCGGAGGGTGATACCGGCGGCGTGGACAACGTTGCGGGCGGCCTGCTAACTCGGTGTCGTGAGAGAGACCACCCGTGAAGAATGTGGGATAATTGCTCGCTACTAGTGAGAAATACGAGCGGAATGAAGGACGCGGTTGCGCACACGGGAATGGAAGCTGCCAAGTTGAGTGGTTGTGCCTTTCACTCTTCCCATCTCCCGTTGTCTTCATCGAGACGCGTCCGACATCGTCCCAGTTAGTCCGTACACCTCCTGCGAGTGGTTCTTGCTTTTCTGCTGTCGAAGCAGATCTGAAAACGGAATGAGTTCGCATGGTCTGCTCCTCCGACTATTTCTCAGTCAGGGGTTCTTCTCTGTCCTGCGTGCCCTGCAATATATCAGATCATATTCGGACAACATAGGCATCACACACTACCTATGCTCAAGGCTTGATGCCGTTCCCACCGATGAACTAGCAGACAAGTGGCCACTCATTTGGTGCGTCGACGCGTCGTAATTTTGCAGTTCCTCTCTCATATTCACAGGAAGTCATTTGCTTGTGACATCTCCATCGTCTAAATCCTCTGCTCTTGAGTCCTTTGTCCTTGCAAAAGCACAACAATCCACCCATCTCGCTCTCATGGTTCGATCATCCACTAGTATGACCCAACGCCAGCACACTGATCAGTGCGATGCAGACTCTCTGGTTGCTTCAGTGTTCGCTGCACGATCTATCGAGCAGCCGTCGCGATACTCCAAGTTTCATCATGTGTCAACGCGTCCTTAAGGCCGTCACTCAAATCATCTTCGATGACCCTGAACTACACGCTTCAAGAACAGGTCCTTCATCGCCTTCTTCGTCTTTTCTCAAATTCCGTCGTGGAAAGGTCAAGCCACATTTCGCTTCAGCTCTAGTGGGCATAGGGTGTGTACTCGCTGGAGCCCCGGGACTTCCTCAAGTGACCGATATTGTGGGATCTATTGCTGTCGACCAGGGCCGAAGAGTCGATGCCCGGACACTTGACCAGTCAACCTTTGCCACCAGAGAGGAGGAAACGCAATCGGCTGCATCCGGGCAACCTCCACCACCTGTAGTCTCGATTGAGGACGAGGATGGGGATGCCGAAGAAGGTGATGACCAGGAATGGGACGTGGAAGCGTATGGCCGAGCCCTCATAGCATCGCGGCAGAAGCAGTCCGACGGCCTGGGAACTCCTGTCATTGCCATGCCACGCCGAAGGAAAACGGTGGATGAGAGTGAGCGACCGTCATCTCTCACTCCTCCGCCCATTTCCGCCGCCCGACGATCATGGGATCTCCTGCCATCTCCTGGGCTGATGCCAAGTCACACACCATCTCGCTCCTTACCACGTGTGCCGACGCCGTTGCTCTTGACTACGATACACTCGGACCCGATCCTACAGTCTTCCACACTTCGCAGCCATTATCTCCATTCTGAACTTCAGTTTATCCAAGCCCTAGAAGCTATCTCTAATCGACTACTGGTGGTCCCAAAGCCTGCCCGAGTCAGCGCTCTGCGTGCTGAGTTGACCAGCTTGAACCATCAATTGCCAGCGGAGGCGTGTATAAAAATCATATGTCCTCAGTAATGCTGACTGATGTATTTACTCAGGTCTGTGTTCCTCTGTGGTGCAACTGTGCCAAGCAAGCGGACTTTTCAACGGACGTGCAACACCATTCCAAAGTTGTTCGTATACCCCCGGGAGAGAGTGTAGTCCTCAACAGTGCCGAGCGTGCTCCTTATTTACTGGTAGTGGAAGTACTACACGGAGACCTGCACTTTGACCCTTCCACTCGTGCAAACAAGGAACTACTCACTCGAGTCGCTCGCGACAAACCGGGAAAGAAAGGCATCCGAGATGCAATCAACTCTCCACGGGATGTTGTTCCCGAATTCGTGGGCGATCTTAACACCTCATTATTGACTCTCGCCGCTGACTCGCCTGCTTGCAGAAACAAGAAGACACCAGTGACCTAGCTGGTCCAAGTATAGGCGATGTAATACCACCGACTCCTGTTTCTGGGGCAATGCCACAGGAACAGGAGGAAGAAGTTGACCTCGTTGAACAACTCTTTGGGGCGAACCTCTCCGTTCGCGACGCCGATGTAGACCTCGCGGATTCATACGTCCTGCCAGCCCCACCAAAGAATAAAGCCCTCGATCTTGCCACCTGGGAACGGACTGGATCAGTTCCGAATTCCCCAGCTATGGGGCCTTCTGCACACCCAACCACTCCTATCACTGTTGGACGGCATATTCTCGGGTCACTATCAATCGCCTCCTCAAGAGGTTCAAGTCCCAGTACAACCCCAACGCCAGCGACTTTCGGTCAAGAGCACCTTCCAGGTCAGCAAGAGCCCCTCACTCTTGAAGATTACTCGAACCGTATGGAGGCTGCTGCAGTCATGTTAGCGCAACTGAATGCCAACCTTGTGCGAGAACCTGTCACCGGGGCGTTTGGGGCTGCGCCTACGACGGAAGCGTCTTCGGGGACGAAGAGCTGGATCCCGGGCTCGGGATGGATCACTGGGGCTTCACCAGTAGCAAATGCGTCCAGCCCAGAGGCCGGGGTTGCAATGTCAACGGCACCTCCAGCTGTCCGCATGAGGCTACAACCCTCCGAAGCCGCTGCGATTCGGGAGCGCATTATGCGAGAGATGATGGCCCTTGAAGAAGAACGCATGTCAAGGACGAGGACAGACTTTGATGGGTGGTCGCAAAAAGCGGGCTATACACGCGGGAAGACAATGGAAGACGAAGGCATTGTCAGGAGGGAATTGAACAAGGCAGACCCCAGCGCTGCGATTTTCCAAGAGAGGTACGAAAGCAAGAAAGCAAGAATTCGACATGCATCTCCATACGGCCATTTAGCAAACTGGGATGTGCGTGCTTCTTTCATATTCGAGAATGTGCCCGGAGAGTTCATGATGGCCGGCAGTGTCTCTCTGTTATCATCAAGACGGGTGCGGACTTGCGACAAGAAACGCTGGCTAGCCAACTTATCCAGGAGTTTGCCCGGATATGGAAAGAGGAAAACTGCGGATGCTGGGTCAGATAGTGAGTCGCCAGAAGATTACTCGAATGGTCTAACGTCCGCAGTTTCCGTATTCTTATTACAGGGAGTACTTCCGGCTTAGTGGAAACGGTATGTATGGCTCACTAGAATTGACCAACTCACGACACGCCCAAATGATCAGATCACGGATGCTGTCTCGATCCACTCATTAAAGAAAATTCAGTACGCAAAACGGTTAGCTGCTGGTAATTTTAGTAATGTCTCTCTTTTGGATCACTTCGTTTCTGTGTGTCCATTTAGCACTCTCCTTAAATTTATACTCATCCTCTCGGCAGACCTTCGGCGATCCATCGTCGGCAAAGTTTGCTAGAGCGCAGCGCAACTTCGCCAAGTCACTGGCAGGTTCTGCAACGCCAGCCCTAATTTTATGTATTTGCTGACTTCTTATCTAGGCTATAGTGTTCTGACATACCTCCTTCAAATCAAAGACCGACACAATGGCAACCTGCTCATCGACCGTGAAGGCCACTTGATACACATCGACTGGGGGTTCATTCTCGAGTCTTCGCCTGGAGGAAATTTCGGATTCGAGGCCGCGCCATTCAAGCTCCCGCTGGAGTACATTGAAGTGCTAGGCGGTCTGGATAGTGATCCCTGGAAGGAGTTCAAGAACCTCGTTCGAGAGGGATTCGAGTCTGTGAGGAAGCATTGTGATAGCATTGTCAGTGAGTGTAGATTTCTCAAGCTCTTAAGTATGAAATGGAGTCATTAATTCCATCTAGCTATTGTTGAGTTAATGCAAAAAGGTTTGTTCCACCTCCCCACCTGGCAATTAATACATGCTGATTACAATCTTGTAGACTCGACACTCCCATGCTTTGCAGTGAGTAGAGTGACAATACAGAAGGCGAAACTGACCACCCTCTAGGCATTCGGAGAAGCAACTGCCCAGCGTCTTCGTGACAGGTTTCAGCCAAGAATGCCACATTCTATGATAGGAGACCACGTAGAGAAGTTGATTGCCGTGTCATTGGGCTCTGCATGGACACGGCTGTATGATTCTGTGAGCATTCTAGCATATCTCGCAAGACCCGTGCTAAGCCAATTGCTAGTTCCAATACTATTCACAAGGGATTCTATAATCGCTTTTGATTGGGGGTTGTCGCGCCTATGATACCATGTGACTCTCGCCTCGCCTGTGCATCGGCTATTCTAACTCCTACCCGTTCGAGTTTCCGCGTAATTCACATTTAGTCCAAATGACAACTTCTTTTCGCTTAACGACTTAATTCTACTGCTGAACGATGACTACAACGATTTTCTAAGGTGCAACACCTATGTCTCGTGAACCCAAGTATATTCGATGTCCTCATACCTGCAACAGGGGGTTAGTAGAATGCCACTGAGGTCCAGGGAGAGGGACATACTTCGCGACACCATTGGGGAACCAGCTAACAGTGAACAATTTTGTGAGCACGTAGACACAGAGAGCTGGGGCTCACGTACAGTGCGATCTCCTTCTCGGCGGAAGCAACAGAATCCGAACCGTGGCAGATATTACGGCCGACCGCGAGAGCATAGTCGCCGCGAATAGTGCCTGAAACCATTGCCGTTATATTTGACAAGCGTGCGAAAGTACAAGCGAGCACTGACCGGGAGCGGACTCGAGAGGCTTGGTAGCACCGAGCATGACACGACCAGTCTTGACAGCATCGAGACCTTGAACGACTATGGCGACTACGGGCCCAGAGAGCATGTACTTGATGAGGCCGGGGAAGAAGGGCTTGCCAGCGAGGTCCTCGTAGTCTACAAAGATCGGGCACTCAGCGTAAAGATCGCGGGCGTTTTGAATGTGCGAGATACGGTTTGGGTGATACAAGGGTGGGTATGGACGCGCTGGAGATCCGGTGGAAGGACGTACGCTTTTCGAGGTGTTCCTTGGAAGGAGTGACCATCTGGAGGGCAACGATCTTGAAACCCCTCTGTTCAAAGCGAGATATGATGGCTCCAACGAGGTTACGCTGGACGCCATCAGGCTTGATCATGATATATGTGCGCTCGTCGTTGGACATGGTGGTGTGCTCGGGGGGCGAACTAGAGAGAGCAGAAAGAAGAGGATCGTTGTCAGTATGAGTCCTGTCGTATAATTGGATATGCAATGTGTCTGCGAAATCGACCGACTGACCGTTGGATGTGTTGGAAGGGAGTAAGGTGGTGATCGACTTGCCACGTGCATCGATGTAGGTGTAGGTGTTGAGGCTCGAATATTTTCAAGAATATTTTCTTCTGGTTATGTCTCTCGGTTGCCTCGTCAAATTTCGGGATCGTTAGGATCGGTTCACAGCCGCCCCGCTTCACAAGTCCTTGGCTGGCTGGCATCGGGTCGGAGCATAATGCATATCTCGCTTGCGGAGACGATGGTCCGTGCGATACAGTAGAATTCATGGATATTTCATTCGTTCATTCGAGCCAGATACCATTAGCGATGCTGGCGGATACTCGGCCGATCTTCATATTTAAGGCTGAACGGTTGCGACCAGCACAGGTCCAACAACTTAGCTCCTCCCCACCTCGCAGTTGCATACCCTACACGAGAAAAATGTGCGGAATATTCTGCATCCATGGATTGGACAATCCGGCAGCGTCCCGATCTCGTGCCATCGCCTTGTCAAAGCGTTTGCGCCACAGAGGACCTGATTGGTCCGGTTGCTTCGTCGGGAAGGAGGGTGTCCTCGTCCATGAACGTCTTGCAATCGTGGGAGTAGGTCAGTACTATTTCTCTCCCATCTCCTCCATCCCTATCCCTCATCGAGCTATCCCACCGTCCCAGACACCGGCGCCCAACCCCTCATAAGTGACGATGGAAAGCAAGCCCTTTGTGTCAACGGTGAAATTTACAACTATCTTGCCCTACGGAAGGGTCTAGGACCCGATGCACAGTTCAAAACTCATTCCGACTGCGAAGTTATCCTCCACTTGGTTTGTTGTTTGTCGCGTTGTCTCTTCATTTGACCTGATTTCTTGTAGTACAAGGTCCACGGCAAGAATCTCTGCGGCATGCTCGACGGAATATTTTCCTTTGCGATCATGGACGATTCGGTTACCCCCTCTCGCCTCATCGTGGCTCGCGACCCCATCGGCATTACAACTCTATATCAAGGATGGCACTCCTCTCGACCAGAGGTGGTGTACTTTGCGTCCGAGCTCAAGGCTCTGGCCGGCGACTGCGACGAGATCGTCTCATTCCCGCCCGGCCATGTCTACGACAGCGCGACTCGTACGACAGAGCGCTACTATAGCCCAGCGTGGTGGGACCGTACGCTTGTACCACCGCCTACAGCGAAAGCCGATCTCACAAAATTGCGAGAAGCCCTTGAGGCCTCCGTCAGAAAGCGGCTGATGAGCGAGGTCCCGTACGGAGTGTTGCTGTCCGGAGGACTGGACAGTAGCTTGATAGCATCAATTGCCGCCCGAGAAACGGCAAAGCTCGCCCTTGAGGCCAGAAGACGTCGCCCGTTGACCAGTGGTTCGTCTAGCCCCGTCGATGGTGGAGTGGATGACCATACCCCCGTCTCGTGGCCTCAACTACATTCATTCTCTGTCGGTCTTCCTAACTCGCCGGATTTGATTGCTGCGAGGACAGCAGCTGCATACTTGGAGACGTTGCACCACGAATTCACCTTCACCGTCCAGGAGGGTATAGATGCAATCCCGGAAGTCATCTATCATCTGGAGACCTACGATGTGACGACTGTGCGCGCGAGTACACCCATGTACCTGCTCAGTCGAAAGATCAGGGCGATGGGCGTGAAGATGGTTTTGAGTGGTGAGGGGAGCGATGAAATCTTTGGAGGTACGTTCTCACCTTCAGTCACGCCTGTTCCTACTGACGATACACGTATCCACCCACAGGATACCTCTACTTCCATGCCGCACCGTCGCCAGAAGCCTTCCACGAGGAGCTTGTGAAGCGTGTGCAGAACCTTCACACGTCGGACTGTTTGCGTGCGAACAAGTCCACAATGGCATGGGGCCTCGAAGCTCGAGTCCCTTTCTTGGATAAAGCTTTCCTGGACATTGCTATGAGCATTGCTCCTCAGGAGAAGACGTTTGGGAAAGGTGCCAACCAACAGGTAGACGAGGATGGTTGTCCTAGAATGGAAAAGGTACGCACAGCCGCGGACGCCTCTCTTTTTTTGTTCGCCGAACACGCCACTCACTAAACCCGCTCTAGTACATATTGCGCAAGGCTTTCGATGTGAAACCAGGATCTGACTCGAAGCCGTACCTCCCACGGTCCATCCTCTGGCGCCAAAAGGAGCAGTTCAGCGATGGTGTCGGCTACAACTGGATCGATGGAATCAAGGACCACGCCAACACGGTTGTCTCCGACGATGCATTTGCAAAGTGCGCGGAAAGATGGTCGGTCGACACTCCCGACACGAAGGAGGCGTATTTCATACGGGAGATCTTTGAGAGCTACTACCCCACTGAGGCGGCGGCTCGTACGGCCATCAGATGGATTCCCAGGAAGGACTGGGGGTGCGATGGCGACCCTAGCGGGCGCAGCGTCAAGATCCACAACGCCGCGTACACAAGCGCCAGCAATGAGTCGGGTAATTAGCGGCCGTTGAGAAATAAATGTGTACATACATAAGGAAATCCATCTGTCTTCGATATGTCTCTTCTCGATCAGACGTTTGAACCAGTCGCACTAGTTACTGAGCAACATAAAGCAAAAAGAAAGGCATAGATATACTAGAACCAGTAGCAGCAATAATGTCTCTTGATCGCAATAGCGGAGGACCTTTTGTACAGACTCCGGGAACACAAGTGGGTAATGGCCGAAAGACAGTGGGAGATCAAGGTTTACAGGAAATTGTTCGATGCCATAGAGAGGGAGAGCAAGAGGGTAACGCCGGATCGAGTATTGAGAGAGGCAGTGGTAGTGCGATTATATGCTGCTGAGAAAGGTGGAGGAAAGGAGTGACAAACGAGAGAACAGGAGCACGTAATAAACATTGACAGATGCAAGAATAAGGTAAGGAGTGCTTAGAGTCAAGGAGCAGTCACTGTGGAGGTAAGGAAATGACACGAGCGCCTTGAGCGCTTAAAACTAGGAGGGCTAGGGAGCGGTGTTTAACTCGAGTGAGGAGTTTGCTACACTATAAGGTGGTCATTGAGAACGTGGTAACGATGTCTATGGAGGGGGTATTCAGAAGTGGGGCATGAAAGGGCATAACTGTGCGCGGCAGCAAAGCTGATCGTCAACAAATTTCCTGACTCGAGTAAATCGAATTCAGCTCATGGTCGGGTCGTGAGCCACGATGCGCTTGTACATGCCAACACCGCTGTCCTCGGAGGGAGCAGGCGAACCGACCATTTTGCCATTGATGACCCTACTAGTGGGCTGGACACTTGTCTGACTGAGATTCCGCGCTCGTGGGTAGGGCGTGGATCCCTGACGCACAGGGGCAGCCCGTGTATTCTGGCCCCAAGCCGGGCGGGACGACGTTGTGTCGCCTAGTTTGGAGTCCTCAGAGCTAGTAACGTTCCTTCGTGTTGCGGGCTGCGGTGAAGTGATGCCCGTCCGACGGCTTGCTGAACGGACGGAGCCTTCAACAGTGCTAGGTTCGGGCGATCGCAGCCGTGTGCCGAACTTGGCATCCATTTCACTGGATCGACCGGCAAAGGTTGATGGAGCCTGAAACTTTGCTCGGGAGGGTGCCCGCCCATTAGCAGGGCCCCGGTTCGACGGGACGACCTTGGTGAGAGTGACCTTGTCCGCGCCCCAATACGAAAAGGACATCTTGCTCTTGCGATCAGAGTCATCAGAATCGTTCTCCCCGTCTTCAGTCTCGTCGTCCGCGCCTTGTGCATGTACAAGATGAGTGCGCGACCGTTCAATACTGAAACATGTGTTAGTCATATTCATTTAGGCGATGCGGTAGAGAAGAGACGTACTCTTCCTTAGAAACAATATCTCGGGGCTTGGGCTTTTGATTGATCGTCCAGCTCTCTACCTTGATGAACCTATATAGATTTCGGGTTCGGACGGGTGGGGCTCGCCGAGTGGTGCCATGCTTGCTCTTGGCCTGCATTTCTGGCATGGAGGATGCCCTTGAATTTGTCGTAGTAGCCAGAGGAAGAGATGTGACGCCAGTCCTCTGACATCGCAAAACGACATCATTAAAGACGACCAACCAGAGGTCTTTCTTTCCTCCGACACCTTTCTCAGTACCAGGTTGAAGAACCTCACTTATCCGCCTGAAAGACGTCTTCTTTGTCACTATGCGGTCTTTGTTGCCGCTGGGGGAAGTCGCACCTCCCATGGCGGAAGGGGGGGTACCCTTAGTGGGCGGATCATAAGACGTAGCATCGAGGGGTCGTTCTTCTACGAGCATCCTCGAAGGCTTGAACACGGCAAGGATCTTGTCCTTCTCAAGCCCGTCGATCCGTGCGAAGATATCACGCGTCTTGTCTCGTTCTTCCTTCTGGATCTTCTCATCCTCTATGCTGCGAACGATGCTCTCCACCTCGGCGACCATCTGGAGCGTTGATTCATACTCGAAGGTCGATGGGTCAGTGTGGAAGAGGAGGTTCTGGAAGAGCAAAGGGTATTTGAGGAGCCGCTGGAAGGGCTTTGAGAGCGAAATCGCAAGACCGGTCTCGCCCTTATCCGCCGCGCTCTCTTCCAGTTTCTGCAATGTTCGGCAAATAAGAACCCACTCCCCCGCATCTTGCTTTTTAGGGCGCTGCATGATGCTCGCTGCAGATAAGGCACTGTCGATTTGCTCCAAGGCACGCTCCAGATGCAGCACATAGGTTGCATACTCATTCAGGATAATCGACTATATGGAGAAGACAAGATCAGCTGGGGCGAACACGAGCATAACACGTGGAGAGGGACTGACGTTTGTGACGAAAACGTCTGCGAGAGAGCGTACCAGCGGATACTGCTCTTCGTATCGTTTTCTTAAAGCCTCTGATAGCCGTACGTGTCCAACGAGGATACCAGTCTCGATGACCTCTAGACACCTTCGCAAGTCTTCAGGAATGAGATGAGGCGGCAAAGCACCTTTAACAACAGGATCCTGCACCGTATTACGCTTGAGCTTCTTCAGAACTCTGGTTCCGTCTTTGCGTTCTGGTTCTACCGTCCCCGGGCGGTCCAGAGGCTTGGCGAGCGAGGAGGCGGATACAGCTCCAAGCGTGTGCAATCGTGGAGGAGGGGGAAGTGAATGGTGTGATCGTGAATGGTAGGGCAATATGGGTCTCCCCGTGCGCAGATTGATTCCACGGACTGCGGTACCATATGGAGAGCGAGGATGTGCCGCTTTCGTTGCGAAACTCTTGTCGTTTCCATACTGGCCGTCATCATCGTCTGTTTCGTTCGAATCATTGTCCGGGGTGGGTATCACTGGAGTTCCCGTGGCAGGCGCATGGGCAGACGAACCAGGTGTCTCCGTGCGGAGAGATGAGCCTAGGAATCGCGATGCGATGGGTAGGTGATCTATTGACTCGGTCGGTGATCCAATGCGCCATGTCTCTTCTTCTTGCATGGAGGCGAGAGGAGTGGCGGCAAATGGATGAAGGAGAGGGTCGATGAAGGTCTCTTTCATCTTGATGAGCTCAAGGACGTAGCTATAGAAGTGGTTAGAGGCGTATCTATGTATCGCATAATACAGGTGACATACCGCTCTTCGGAAGCGACGATTTCCCAAAGGACCTCTTGTCTTATTCGTTCCCGTTGCCCGAGATTAGAAACCAAGTCTTCCTCGGCTGCTTCACTCCACGAAGCCGTCGTAAGCATACCACTACGTTGTGACATTTGCGAGAAAGGCGTGCCAGCACGCAGAGAAGGTGGACCGCGAATCGAAGCGACATCTGGACGATTTATCGGGATGCCTACGGCATTAAATTGTGCCGGATTGTGGGTGGGAGAAGGGAGAGTAGGTCTTGAAGGACCCTTTGCAGTGGCGGAAGTCGAGTTAAGCTTCACAGTGGATGTGGTGGATTGAGTAGAGGTTCTGCCGTCATGAATAGCAATAAGTTTTGAGACTTGAGACTTTGAGGGGAGTGGCTCTGAGGTATTGGCCCGTCGCTTCGAGTCGTCCGGTGGTGATGCAGGAGCGGAAGCGTCTGGAGGTTTCTGGGCAGCAGCAAACTGCGGTGGAGAGATGAACGCGACCTTTTTATGTACATCCTGGAGGGGAGGATTGCTGCTGGCCGTCGTCTTTCGGGAGCTGCGACCGGAGGAGTCGTGCTGAGGCGGTGCTGGGGACGTTGTGGAGGACGAGAGCTGCTGCTTGTCGATGGTGTGGGTTGGTGGGGGGGTAGAGAGCGATGGACGGGAAGGAGCGAGGTTGTCGAGACCAGTGGTGGGTGGGGGCGGTGGTTGGAAGGGACGGTCTGGAAGAGGTTTTGCGAACGAGGCGGTTGAGAAAGGACGTGGGTGTGGATTTGACCAGTGGTCATTCCGAAGTGAGCGCAGCGACTTTTCGTCGGCGTAGTCACGGTTGGCGGCGGGCAACGGCGGCGGCGGTGGTGCCTTGGTCGTCTCGCGCGACGAGGCTGACGCCTTGAAGCGGCTGAAAAGGGCTTTCATGAACAATCAAAAGGCCGGCCAGCGAAAATTCAGAGCCGTAGAGCGTATCCCAGGTAGCTCGTCGTCGTCGTCGAAGTAGTGGCGGTAAGCGGCAGGCGGTCGAGTGCGCGCCTCATGGTCGAAACAACCATATCGACCTTCAACCACCTAACCACCACCTGGCCTGCCAAAGTAAAAATAATAAAATAGGGAAAATAGTAATAATAGCAATAAAATGCAGCCAGCATCAGACACGAAACACATCCCAACGCTCACAATCGATTTTAACCACACCACCCTGCAAATCCAGCAGGATGACCGAGAGCTCTCGACAGCAAACACGCTCTGGATCGGGGGTCAAGTCCTTGCTGCATATATCCAACAGTTCCATCCGTGCAACAAGCATGCACCACCCCAGCGTGTCATCGAGCTCGGCAGCGGCGTTGGTCTCACTGCGTACGAGCCCGCCCAAGTCTACTCCCGTCCCACTTTACTTACCAGTCCCCGCTCCCCTTCTCAAGCCTCGCTATCGCATCCCTAGGCTACCATGTTCTCGCAACCGACCTCCCTTCAGCCCATCTCCTCAAGTCGAACATCGCATTCAATAAGCTCGCTCTTCCAGCCGATGCGGGCTCCATCAAGGCCACGGCGCTCAACTGGACCGAGTTTCCTTCTCAATGGAACCTTGCAGGCGAAGATGCAGATGCAGAAGACCACTTTAAACCACCGTTTCACCTCATCATCACTGCCGACACCATCTACAAGGAAGAGCTCGTTCAACCTCTGCTCCGCTCTCTGCACGCCCTCGCACTCGAATCAACGTCAGTAGGACCAGCAAATCCACCTCTCATCCTCGTGTGCCTCGAGCGGCGTGACCCTCTCCTCACCGACAGCGTCTTCGAGTGCGCAAGAAACGTCTGGGGGTTCAAAGTGCAGCGCGTGCCCTCGACAAAGCTACGACGAGCAGTCGAGAAGGGGCTAAGGTGTGAGTGGGGTGACGGATGGTCAGGAATCGAGCTTTGGAAGCTCAAATTAAGCATGCCGAAACTGCACGACGTGACGTTGGCCTCATACGCAACTTACGACTTCTCTAATGGTTCCCAATTGGTTCAATGAGCAGTGCGCACCTGTGCATGTTACTTTCATGCGGCTCCCGGTCCACCTATTTCCCATCTGCTATTCGGAAGTCCTCCCTACCTCAGCCGTCGTTCCTGGCCGCTAGTGAGACAATCGCAATGGAAAGTCTCCAAGGAGTAGAACAAGCCCGTTTCCCACACGTCTAAACTCTTCATCGAACGACAGCCTCTATGTGACGCCGCATTAGGAGTCCGGCCCGGCTTTGGGTAACTCGTCGCCTTGACACGAAGAATGGGAGAACGCGCACGAGATGCTCGTTTATGCTGTCCCCTTCGAGTAAGAGCCGCCCGTATTTCCGTATTGGTCGCTCGCTCGATATGGCCCCACCGACAAACACAGGCAGGACAATGGTCACCTCCCGCTGCCGTAATTGCCGTTGTTGCTCGTCAATCAACGCCGTGCGTTTGTCTCGGGGGCGGCGGGATGGAGGATGACTGACTAAATGGACGAAAATTTTTCGAACGTCGGCTCCAAGAGCAAGAGATGCGAACAATTGATGATGCGTCACTGCCTCACATGGCCATAGCATAGATTCGGGTCGTGGGCTAGCACGGGTTGTGTTGCAACTGTCTCAACCCAAACAGCCGCTCAATTGCAACCATCTGACAGTTATATTCACTTTTCAAAAAACGTTTGCGGATGGACCGTGGTCTGCGCTTCTGTGAATTGATGCCTTTAGATCGCCCGATCTGGATAATGCGCCTTTGTTTATGACAGCCCAAGTCGCATGTTCGATTGCCAGTCGCGGTGGCCAGAGGAGCTAGACTGTATGTTGACGCAGAGGCTCTGGAATCGACTCCCACTGTGGAATCTCATGCACACCATATTATGTTGGGGCGATGCCTTGCCGATGGCGAGGCGTCACAAGTTGGAGAGGTTCATGGCGTTGGGCAGATCAAAGAAACGGCTGGTCCGCAATTCATTCCTGACACGGATGGTTCTGCCGGGCCGCCCGGCAACACACCGGTCAAGGCGAACAATAAACGAAATGGACAACCGCATTAGGACGCTAATGACACTGGATGAGTAGGCCTCAGATACAAAAGCGAAGGGAGATTCGGTATTCATTCTTTCTTCACCCCCCCTCGCCACCCCAATTTCACCATTTTCGCTCTCCTACTCCTCCAGCGCCAGGCCAACCATGCCTATTCTCCGTATTCCTGACATTCTTGGTGCCATGGATGGCTTCGAGCTGAGGACCCATCCCGATGAGCGCCAAATTTCCCGCGAGACCAACGAGTGGTTTGCAAGGTTTGCCTTTCCAATTTTCCGCACTTGTGCATTTAGACTTACCTTGGCAATTGTATCTAGCTACAACATGCTGCCTCGCGATAAGTTCGATGAATTCGTCAAGTCGGAGTTTGGCCTCCTCGTTGGCATGGCGTACCCCGACACCGACACGACCCGCTTGCGTGTCACCTCCGATTACATGTCTATCCTCTTCACCTACGACGACTTGATGGACCTCCCCTCAAGCGAACTTATGCATGACCAAATGGGTGCAGACAAAGCCGCCAAGGTTATGATGTCAGTGCTCACTGAGCCACTTAAATTTCGCCCTGTGCCGGGTCTCCCCGTCGCCACCGCGTTCCACGAGTACGTCATTGTCCACCATTGCTTTCGATATCGTCCTGACCGCCGTTGCAGTTTCTGGATGCGCTTCTGTGCTACTTCGACTCGTGCCATGCAAAGGAGATTTACTGAAGCAACCCACGAGTACGTGCTCGCTGCTCGGAACCAGGTTGGCAATCGTGAGCGCAAAGAGTGCCCCACAATCGAAGAATACGTCGCCTTGAGGAGAGATACATCTGCAATTAAGGTCAGTGCTTTGCGCATGGTTTTTTTAGTACACTAGCGTCTGACTGTTTACTCCCAGGTAACTTACGCGTGTATTGAGTACACGCTGCAGATCGACGTGCCCGATGTGGCCTTCCATCACCCAGTCATTGAGAGCCTCAGTGAGGCTGGCAACGATATTTTGTCGTGGGCAAACGACATTTACAGCTTTGACAACGAGCAGGCCAGCGGAGTGCGTTGCACGTTGTTTGGACTGCCGGGCTTCCAACTGACCCCTCTACTGCAGGATTGCCACAATCTCGTAGCCGTCGTTTCTCTCCAGAAGAGCATCACCGTCCAGGCGGCAGTTGAATATGTCAACAGCATGATTTTGTCGGCAATCGATCGGTTCTTTACAGAGTGCGCGCGCGTGCCATCGTTCGGACCCGAGGTCGACCCCATCGTCCAAGCATACATCAAGGGTGTCGAAGTCTACATCAGGTACGTCTATGGCGTACTTAATGTCACCCATCATTGAGAGGCTGACCCGGTCCGACAGTGGCTCTGTGTTCTGGCACCTCGAGTCCGAACGTTACTTTGGCCCCCGAGTTTACCAAGTCAAGGACACTCTCACAGTTGGGCTTCGGGCATTGGAGCCCGGTGCAAAGCCTGCATTCGAGCTCATGTATACGCTCCCACACATTCTCCGCACTTCCACGCGGGCATTGAGTTCCGCGCCCTCGTCCGCTACATCCTCCACCCACAGCTCTCCACGATCTCACACCCGCTGCTTACCCTTGAGCGAACAGCAGCTATCGAGAGCGTTGGTATCCACATCCACAAAAGCGACAGTTTCAGAGCAATTTGCGTTGGCGCGAGCTGTAACTCGGCGTAGCGATGTGACGAACATCTTGGTGTTCACCTCGATCCTCCTTGCATCGTCACCAATGTCGCTCATCCCATTCGTCCCATTGGTTCTACTCCTGCTGCTACCAGAACCACCAAGCTCGGCCGCTTTCGCGGCGTGAATTTTGCATCATTCCTTGTCATATATCTGTCTCGTCTTGTCTCGATGTCCTGCGGGCGAGGTTCCATAGCGCCACATCCTGTCTCTCATCCATTCGTACGCACGCATCGTCATCTACTCTTGTCATCTGAGCAGCAGCTCAGAATTCATTCGTCGCCTTAGTGGCCGGCTTTCGTTCCAGGGATTTACCGGCTCCCGCTCTTTCCCCCCTTTGATCCACCTCCGTCTGATTTATACCTTCTATTATTACATTTAGGTTGTCACTCGTGGATATGCAAGGCCAAGCTTGCTCTTCATGATGGACACACCACTCTATCGCATGTTCAATAGGAAACCAACAATACAATACAATACAATACCAAATGATATTTCCTTACCCTCTCTTAGCTCTTAGTAAGCACTCGGGCTGGCCGTCTGGTTCACTATGGAGCATTTGCTTTTTCTGGAAGGTGTCTGTTCTGCGCTGAGTGAGGAGGTAATACCTGGGTGGGATGCTCTCCTGCTAGCGCATGAACGCGGTTTTGCGGTTAACGCCAGACGCCAAACGCCACATGGCTTCTTCGTCTTCTGTGTAATTGAAGCGATGAGTTGAGGTTGCCAGTCTCTCCTCGTATGGCGCCCAGCCTTATATCCGTGCTGATAACTGATAAGAGGATAAGAGGAGAGAGTGTGCGCACAGCGAGATGGAATTCGGGTGTCAGACGTTGATTGCCTGCCAGGGACCGGGACTGCCTGGACTGCCTGGACTGCCTGCTGCCTAGGGCACTGCCTGGTGCGTGGAAAGACGCGGAGATGGGACCTCGCCTCCGAACAGGAACAGGGCGGTTTTCGGTGATTTTGTAAGAGATTACGAACACGTGTTTGGCGCTGTCAACCTGCGACCTTTCCCGTTGACACCTCCCGTGCCGGGTCCATCGTACCACGCCGGGTCGTAGAATCCTAGACCCTGAACCAGTTCCATCACCACGTGCCTACTATTCGTGAGTTCTTTGCCTGTTTGAGACCATCCCAGCCTGTTCTTCCTTGTTCTGCCTTGTTCTGTCTTGTCGTACGTTGTCTGACGTTGTCCTACGCGCTGTTCGATGCTGTCTGTGCTGTCTGACGCTGTCTGACGCTATCCTACGTTGCTATGTGCTGTCATTACCGCTGTCATGGAAAATTAATCTCTCCCGGCCACGGCCACGTTCCCCGCTCACTCTCCACTCTCCCGGCTTCTAGCGACAGCGACGCAACGGCGCAACGGCGCAAGTCGGCACAAGTCGGCGCAAGTCAGCACAACTCGCCCGCTCCCCGCTCCCCGCTCCGAGCCCAACGGGCTGACGGCCCTGTCGATCGTCCGCCCGGCCCGCTTTCCACGCTTTTTCCTCGCCTTCCACGTCTTCTTGTACACTTTCCACACCATCGCAGCACAACGCCGGGGGAAGCGCCTGTATGAACCTAGCTCAGTCTGTATAGCACCAATCGTGTTCTTTGATCACGCCCCAACGTATGGGTGTTCATTTTGTGACCAGGCTTCGGTTCCACTGCCAGTGCCAGTGGATGAACCCTATTCAAAGCCGTCCTACATCTATTCGAACGCTTCTGCCTATCGACTACCTAGGTGGCTCTCCTACCGTCCACCGCCTCCTCCAAATGGCCTCGAGGTTCACCCCCACATCTCGCACTAGGCCTGATGCGGCAACCCCTTTCTTCGCTATGGCTCCCGTCAGGCTAGGTGGATTGCTAGATCGCACGTGCCGAATTCGGGTGCCTCGGTAAGACGGCTGATTCGTTCTCCGTTCTCCGTTCAACAGGTTTTCAATTAAGCGCTGCTCGATGCCAGACAGGCGGTGACTGCATGCATCAGAGATCAGAGATCACTCTTCGTGTGTATATATATGAGATCTCGGGCTCCCTTGCTATTTCGTCAGCCTTCGGTCTTTCTCACCCCCCTCTCGCCCTTTCCTGATCGTCCTCATGCCCATCCTCCGACTACCTGGTACGCTGTGCTCCCTGTCTGATGAGTTTTTGCTTTCCATTCACTCTCTTCCAGATATTCCCGCGGCAATGTTGGACTGGGAATTGCACGTTCATCCCAATGAACGGGAAATGACCAGGATGTCCAATGAGTGGTTCGCTAGGTTGAGCCCACGTCAATGTCCCACCAGACTCCCCTCTTACTTTTCTCTCTGTACAGCTATAAATTACTTCCGCCCCACCTATACGAGGAATGGGCAACCAGTGAATTCCCACTTTTGGCTGCAATGTGTTTCCCAGATGCACCTGATGACAAGCTACGGTGCGTATTGCAGCCCCAATGCTTTCATTTGGCTCACTTCCCAGTCAAACAGATTTTGCATGGATTATACATGTATCATATTCTCCTACGATGACCTCATGGATGTCCCTGGCGACAATGAAGAGACGAAATACATGCACGACGCCCGTGGCGTCGAAAAAGCCGCTCAAATGCTCATGCACATTTTCAAGAAACCGGAAGAATTCAAACCAATCGACACCCTTCCTGTACTCA
>Ga0307513_10002380_pt1 | contig 26090 bp, 23 predicted proteins | sample 15_EM_MG_FD_202174 | JGI IMG/M metagenome (GOLD analysis project Ga0307513, IMG submission 202174) | Populus trichocarpa ectomycorrhiza microbial communities from riparian zone in the Pacific Northwest, United States - 15_EM | ecosystem: Host-associated > Plants > Roots > Unclassified | place...
GGGTTGGGAGATCTTCTCATCAATGGTACAAATAATTAATGTAGCATCTTCTTCAACTTGAAATATTTTATTTTATGCAGGGCATGTTTGGGGCATGTATAGATCTGTTTGACTCAAAACCATGCACGTTACAATAGAAAGCTTCATGTGAAAGGTCTATGAGACTATGGCACTGCATTGGCATTTTTTTTTTCTCCAATCACGTCAACCGGCGCCAATGAAATACATCCTGTACATATTTCAAGTTGTATTTTTTTTCAAGGCAGACAGTCGAGGTACAGATATCTAGAGTGAGTATTTGGCATATCCCGCAAACCAATTGGTGAAGTGAGATCATGGGAAATCAAAATCCTGCCGTAGAGTTCCCGCCAACGCTACCTAGCCTGCCCAACAGCGAGTGCGTACCCTGCGATCGCTGTTTCCTGCATTGTTGATGGTTGTTTACTGGCACCCCCAACCCAACCAACATTTCCGCCCCTCGGGCAGCCCAAATGTGGCAGGGCGGGTACATGCCATTTTGAGAACAAGCTGTGCAGTAGGCATATCTAATGTGATATATCCCAAAGTGTATCTAATTAGATTGTTTTATGTATCACACTTTTTATCTAATTACATACCCATGATATATCATATTGCCAGATAGGCCTGGGAATAAGTCAGCTGGTGCGACAAGGTCCAGCGTAAATGGATATAGATGGCCAAGAAACTATGTTTCTTGTTTAGTGGGAAGAGCCGACTTAGCCCGGCTCTGAATGTGGTGATGAGTCCAAAGGTCCGAAGATCAAATCCGCAGTACCAAACTGAGTGAGAGCTCACCACCAGCGGTTTGGGCAGAGGACTCAAGACTAGCCAAACTCCTGATCCCACTAAGAGCGCGAAGGAAAGAAGAAGATAGAATTGATCAAGATACTAGTAGAATTGATTAAATTAGAGAACAAAATGATTATCAACCGAATCAAGTAATGATTTTGGAATGTTCTGGTGAACTCGAAATTCTTCCAGAATTTTAGAGAGGCGATCAATGTCACTGCGCCTATAGGCTCGTGCAGTGCTCATCGGCAGGATTTCTTTGAGACGACGCCAGTATAGAAGGAAAGCAAGAGAAGACCATCCACCAGTTGCTGCAACGACTTCAGGTGGTACACCAGCCAGAAGAAGTTCAACTGCTCCACCAATACGAAAACTATGACCATGGACCTGCAACAGGCCAGCGTCTGACCAAATCTTGTTTATGAAGGAAAGAAAATCCTGCTTTGTCATTGCACGGTAGCCACCATTCGGCAGCTTGTACGAGAACAAAGGCTGATTGGCAGGAATGTTATGATTGACCATGAAATGAGTCAAGATCGCAGCACAGGGGCACAAGTCGTCAGATCGTGCGGTAAGAATAACGTTTTCCCTGGTGGACTTTGTCCAAGGGATGTGTCTGAGAACGCGGCAAATGCGAGGTTGGGAGAGAGCAGTGTTATGACAAAATGTGTGAGACAGGCCTCGCTGTCTGCTGCGTCACCTGACTTATCCTCAGATGAGTTATCCTTCGTATACCTCATTACGGAGTACGTCATAGGTATTTCTGGTCCCGTGACGTCAGTCACTCACTTCCAAACACGAGCCGGCAGTGTCGGTTTCGACGCACCTGCAACCACCTACAAGAAAATTTAAAGGGAAAGACTCGTATGCCATGCTGCACAGTGGCCTTCAAACCAAGTTTGTAGTCAGGACACCAAAATCTCAACCATCACCTTCACTCATCGCAAACTCCGAGGTCGATAGAGACACCGGCGAGAGGTTATCAGCTCAGTCGGAGGAACGACTTATAAATGAATCCGTGTCGAGCTTCACCAAGGACCCCGATGTCGAATGGGTTCGGTGAGCAGTCCTCCTCGACTTCATCATCTTTTTAATCAAAAAGCTTATAGGGTCGACGATTGAATTTAAAGAGTTGCGTTCATGCTGCTTCAAGCATAAATTGAGTTGGCCCAGTGTTTGAGGCAGCATGACGGGCATACGCACCTCAGGTTCGTCAACAGCAGAATAATAGTACCCTCCTGATTCTTCGGCCTCATCCGAGTCAAAGACATCATCCACAGCTTGGGGAAGTGGAAGAGGTGGTGGCCTCCAAACCGAATTAGGATCATGGTACTGTGGAGTTTCTGCAGGCAATCGGGCCCCTCCACCACCACCACCGGTGGTTATTTGGTTCAGGCTCAGCGCATGCCTTCCAGTAGTCCTGTTTCTCTGACTTGGCGACATGTACTCGTCAAATGCCGGTTGCCACCCTGCCAACTCCTGAGAAACCTCCACACCAGCTGGCTTTTTGGATTTAGGGATCATAGGGAGTATTACAGTGGGTGGGATCGGTAAGGGGCGTCTCGCATTCTGAGATGTGTTCTGCAACTGCTCTAATGGCTTTTTCAAAGGGTCGAGACCGCCATTTCGATTGGACATTGAAGCACTGGGTTGGATGTCGTTGGTATAAGGGATTGGTCGTGCTTTACTCGACACAGTGATCGATTGAGAAGAAGCGTCTACAACGCTCCCCCCCACATATGGATCATTTCTCCTGGAACTTGTTGCCCCTTTTTTGTCACCAATGTCCGTCGCGTTAACCACGGGTCCCTCCTTCGGCGCCAGCGACATCCAATTCTGTATTAAAGGTGTTTCTCGGGATGTGGACCGGGTAAATTCGGCTATGCGGCTGGTAGGTTGAGACGAAGCTGATGGGATGGTATCTGGTGGTGAATAATTGATGAAGTCAAAGGGATCTGGAATTTGGTTTCCACTGCCAGATTCCAAAACAAAATTTGCCACATCTTTTTCACCTTCCATTCACAAGAAAGCGACTATCATCGATTCACAGCACTGTGTTCCTAAGATGTTGAGAACATTGTCTCATACATGGGCCCAGGCAACGTACCACTCTATCAGCCAGATAGGTCTTCGAGACAGCGTTGGCATAGCTCAAAAGGTTGTTCTTCATAAAATCCATACGATGCTCCTCCATGTCCTGACAGCTATCACAGAATGACTTCCAATCTTGCTCCCATTTTATCATGGTTTCCTTGAGGGCCATTGAGAAACCTGACAATTCGCGTTCATGGGTCTGGACGGATTTCTGGATACGTGCAAGTTTGACGTTAATCTTTTTGCGGTCCTTCCCCAGGACCAGGGATGCTTGAGCCTTAAACGATTTGATCCGTGCACATTCCTGTTCGCATTTTTCATGGACCTCATTGACGCATGACTCCCAAGATTGTTTTGTCTTGAAAAGCTTCTCGATACCAGCTTGATGTGTCGCCTTGTGGCGAAGCAGTCGTACATGGAACACTGTTGTCGGTATTTCCAACGCTGACCGGAACTGCTGGGCCAAAATCGAGTGGAATCTGGCTTGGGACACGGTTTCAGCTGCCATTGTGTCCAGAGATATCCGCAGGTCTCTATGACATCAGATTAGATATCGGATTATTTGGGATCCAAAGATATGGAAATGGCTGAACGAATAGTCTCAAGCCAACTATGTCAGTAAGTGTGGCAGGTTATGGACTCTTCGTGTCGGCCAGACCAACGCATGGCGACCAACTGCCTTCCCCAGTTCAGGGTATAAGGAATAGGGAAGAATAAAAGAGAGAACGCGTACCCAGTCTCATCTCGTCCGAGGGTCATTTGGGCCACTTTAGCCAAGCGCTTTGCATAGTCCTCCTCGATGGATGCTCTATCGACGTGCGTGCTTAGGAACATAGAGGGTTGAACTAGATAATGTCAGATGCTTACCTCTCCTTCCAAAATGCATTCAGGTCCTCTGTAGTTTGTGCAGCACCTCGCATTCGCGCAAACAAAACGTCCACCCCGGCATCGCCAAAACCCCAAAAGGAGTTGCAGAAATCCAAGGATCGGTTCTGAAAAATGGGGGGTTTTTTCCAAACGTATTCAGGAAGAGCAGCGGTCGATGTCCGGTGCATTGCAGACATAAGTAAGCGCTAAGCAAGTAATGAGCGAGTTACCGACGGCCGCCCATCGCTAAGTTTGGCGCCAAACCCTGATTGCCTTTTCCAGCACACTCCTAAATGCACAAGTTACACATTGGCTTGTTTGTCGCCTAACAGCGCCTAACCACTTCATTCCATTCCTCAAGCCTCTTCATTTCTGTCCTCAACGCCTCATATGGATGATTTTGGAAGGGATTAACGATGAAATCTCTCAGCAGGAAAATGGTGCCCCCCGCTTCGCAAAGGTACCACTTCCCTTCATCTTTACAATTATTTTTCTTCCTCTCCTTATCGTCCTTTTTTTTTTTTGTTGTGGCTGTCGTCTCCGTGGTTGCAACCATTCGTCAACGCGGTTCTCATTGAGGTTGATTTTACCACTGCCATGGTCGCCGCCCCGGCTTTTACCATCGCAATTGCTACTGCTGGAACACCGAGGGTGTGGGTGTTGTCAATTCAATCGTCATCCTCCGAGATCCCTCGCCTCCTCACACGGGCGAAGATGGCCGTGTAAAAACGTTTGCCTAGCTGGACATTGGGAGGGAGGAGAGGATCTTGACTTCCTCAACAGGGGTGGGGGGCAGCAAGATAGAGTCGGAGATGGCGGTGATAATATCCAAGGTTTCGGCAGGCCAGGATTTATATTTGACAAATTTAGAGACAAGGCTGGCGACTTGGTTCGGTGTCTAAGGGCATCTGGGTCAACTGAGTGTGTATGACCAACCGAGTGTGAGTGTGAGCGAGCGACAATGGCGGGAATAGGGAATTCACGCGCTTGGGTGTGAGTCTGACAGAGTGAGTGTGATTGGAGTGAGTCTGACAGTGTTGCACTTGGGGATTCCTCTCCTGAACAAGGTTTTAATTTGAGGAAAGAGAGGAATCACGCAGCGCACCAAGGAGAGACGCCCTCGATGAAGTCTTTCCATCACAAATTCAAGCAGAAAGTTGTCGCTATTACGAAGCTGGGCATGACTTGGGCACTGAGTGGGGAGTTTGGAAAAACATACGCCGTTCAGTTGTTCACTTTCCGCCTTGAACCTTAAATATAAAAGGAAGGTCCGGCGCTCAGAACTTTTCATTCCCGACTCCCGGATGCGCCTTTGTTTATTGATTGGTGACCAAACTTGTAATGAGGTGCGCCGCACCCTCAATGGAGTCTGAAATGAAATTTCTAACCCGATGTGTGGTAGAACCAACATATGTAACACATATATTGATTGGGTTAAGGTAATAGGTTGTATTAAGAGTTACTAGGAATATACCAGGCATATTAGATTACGCTTGCGAGGCTCAGATTCGAGGCCCTCGTGTTGCATTTGCTAGCCCAATTCTAACATCGTCACCATTCTCCTATTTTCCCAGTATGTATTCCTTTGCATTTTTCACTCGGCGGTGCACACTGCACCGCCTCGTATTCATTCCCCTCCATTTCTCATTAAGGGCTCATTCACCAGCGCTTTTTCTTATTGTTCTATGCTCGGTAACCTCGGTTACTTCTCTTTTTAGTCGAGTACGGCGCTGCAGCGCATTCATTCCTTTGGCATTTATTTCGAGTATCTTCGCTCGTCTCCCCTCAGTCGTTTGGCTTCCCAAAGACTGAGGTGAGACATCTATCTAGTTCTACTTACTTCGTGTACTTACTTATGTTATGTAGCTTTCGTACCTAATATATCTATAGTCGTTTGGCTTCCCAAAGACTGAGCTGTACCTAGATTCTAATAGACGAACAGCGGCAAGCTGAAATTAGACGAGCTCCTCCATGGATGCACCACCTACTGGCAGAATGATATATCACGGGTGTGTAGTTAGATCACAAGCCTGATACCTTAAACGGTCTAACTACATACACATTTTGATATATCACACTACATACCGCCTGCCTTCTTGCATCCCTCGGCACCATTTCGGTCTTGGGTCTCAGTTTAAACTCAGCATTTGAACCACTGTCAGCATGATCATGGGCCTCCCTGCACATAGGCGCGCCTGCCTTCTTGGGAAGCACCCGCCTCAAATCCTGATCAGGAAAATACCTTCCCGATTGGGCAGTCCACAAATCAAATGTGCAAAACGGCTTAACAGCCATGGATTACCACCGCATACACTACACTATGTTATTTACTCCCTCTCCCTCTTCCTCACCGCCAGCAATTCCCCGATCAGCCATCTCAATGAACGCCGGGACGTCATGCCACTACTTTGCGAACGTCGCAAACAGGCGCTGCCGGACAGAAGCCAGGCACAGCGCATAGGCCCTCTGACCCTCCTCCAGCAGCCCTTTGTACTCCGGGGAGGTTGAGGGATGGTTGGCACTGTTAACCCTCTGTCGAATGCACTGCGCACGTTCCCTCCATCGCCCCTCCGATTCACCCATGAATGCATCTGTTAAGCCACTACCTGCATTCACAGGTAGGGGTTGCGGGGTTCAGTGGGTTGCGGTATGGGTTTCAGGATTCAGGAAAGCCCGGGGGTATACAGGCGAATTAACGCGTACCTTCCCAAACTGAACACCAGGCCTCGCACGACGCAAAGGCAGTACGCACCTCAATTGAGGGCGCCGTGCGGCCTTGCGAGGGGTTGAGGGTGATAGGGCGGCGGTGTGTCGAATCTCGTACCCCCAGCAAGCTGTGCATCGTGGGCAGCGTTCATGCGTTTGAACATGCCATGGCAAGGTGGCAGGTCGAGGGCAACTGGAGGTGGTGGTTAGTTAGCCAGCGGTTTTCGTGGGTGACAACCTCACCCCGCCCTCTTCCTCTGTCCCTCAAGTCGTTGGGGTGGCCTCGCAGTTGCCCGCCTTCTGTAGACAGGTGCACCTAGGTGGTTGTCAGGCTGTTTGACGTCGCTGGTGATGTGGCACCTATGAGGCTCGTTGTCATCGTTATATTGTTGTTTGCCAGTGCCGCCGTGGTGTGTATGACGTGGCGCTGGTCAAAGGTGCAAGTGTAGGCAGGGTCGTTCGACGGGTGTAGATGTTGCTGGTGATGTGGCATCGACAGCAAGTGGGGTGGCAGGGCATATTCATGTGGGTGGCGGTTCGCAATGAGGGTGCAAATGGCGCACCTATGCCCTAATGCGTTGGTGTCTGAAGCGACTAAAAAAGCACTTCGTGACTCACATTTCAAGCTCCATACTGCTGCAGTATCACTTCCTTTTTCTCAAATACCATACCGTGTGTCCATCTTCCGTGGCCAGTAAAAGCAGCCCACATCCCTGAGGAGGGGAGGGGCTTTAGGCGGTTATGCTGGGTTGAAGGCTAGAGTGGTGGGATATGGCGCAAAAAGAGCCATTGTGGCAGGCAGTCACGAGTTCTCAAACCCATGAAACCCTAGGTATGTCGCAAAGCTGCCATAGAGCCTGTGGTTAGACTCAGCGCACAGCTGGACTCTAGAGGGGTAGCGAGTTGGAGGCAAGATTCGTGATTTGTCATTATTTGTTCGGGGGCAACTCGAACACGGATTTGGAAATTATCACGAACAGATCACGAACAGATCATGAACAGATCACGAACGATCACGAATGAAACTGAAATTGTGCTGAAATTACGCCCGAGCAGCCTTGAACGCTAAGTCATTTAGCATCATTATATGTAATAGATACTTATCTTAGTCTAATGGATCAAATTTTCTGGTCGTGCAAGCGCTAATTGTGTTGGAGTGTCATGACAGTCGAGTCTCGACTCAGAGCGCAGCCGCGAATTGTTGGACACAGTTTCCAACGGATCCCTCTCCCTAGAGCAATGATTTAATAAAATTTCTTTAGAGATTTCCCTAGACAGCTAGAGCCACGATGATCATATTCAATCATCTGAATTGTCATCCACCATGAGCAAACCATGAATTGACGATGAGGCCACTGAAGTTACAGCCGTTTGCGTTTGGCAGTACTACCACCCTTTTTCAAGTTGCAAACAGCTGTAAATCAAATGTTGTTACTAGTGGCATGGTTTCAATCATTCCATACAACGATACTTCTGAAAGTCCGAGTCAGACCGACTGGGAGATATGTTTGCAATCTGGTTCAAGTTTGCAAACGTTCAATTTGGCAAATGCGAACACAATGGCATCCAAAACCTCGTCTTTAAAATATAACCCACTTCCTTCACGTTAGTATGCACCTCCATATGTAAAACTATTTTTATTTATTGCGAGCATTTCCTGAGAGTTAATTAGTATACGCTATGCAATGATAGCCATAGACTATAGTCTATAGATCCCCCACGCAAACCATGCTCGGGTCATTTTCCAAACCCTCATCGTCATCCATACCAAATCCTTAATCGTTGTACATATGCATGCCAACAGTAGCAGAGGAAACAGGTAAGCTACGAACCTGGGGATTTTCCATAGATGATCATTCACTGCGCCCACTAGTGTGTTTTGTTCTTACCTTAGATCCCTCCCCCACTCGAATGACCATTAATGCTCGTACTGATCGATCGACACTAAATTTGAAGTGCTCACGGCGGCGATATACGTTGAACGGCAGATCGAAGGGGCCATGAAAGGTTAGCTGAACGCCCACGATTGGAACAGGTAAGTCCACGCACGCTGTATGCCCGCTGAATGAGACCCAAAGTCATCGTACCGCAGCCTTGCCAATGGCCATTCTCCTTGAGCGATGTGGTGGGGGTCTTCGTCTTGATTACGAATGCGCGAGTGATGCGTGAGGAAACTACACGAAAGGTTAGCGAACGAACTCATGATTTTGGGAAACTCTGCACACATCTAACGCGTGCGTAGATCAGCCCCCGTTGGATCATTGATCCACATGCCTGGAAAACCCTGGGTCTTTGTCGAGAAGGAATGGCTCATTGGACCTGCGAGTCGATGATGTGAGGATCGAGTTTTAATGCAGCATCGGGCACTGAAGCATGAGGACCCTGTAGAGGGAGCAAAGAGAATGAGAGTCAGTATAGAACATATCATTTAAGTATATGACATACCGCTTGTAGTGTCCTAGTACATTACAGTTATGAAAGAGGAGGAGAGTGGGTTGAGCCCAGCCGTGCTGCTGCTGGTCCGATGACGTGGTGAGCCCATCGTGGGTGATGTGGCGCCCACATCCCTCAATGAGGGGAGGGGCGAGGTGGGTGCTCACAGTCGTATTCAATCTTGGGCCTGAATTGCTATCTGGGTGGATGAATGGGTAGTGGTGGTGCGAGCAGAAGCGCGGGCAGCCCAAATATGGACCAGCGGGTGCCAAGCCATTGTGCCATTTATGGAAGGCGCGGGTGGAAGGCGCGAACCGGGATTTCCTGTCCAGCAATGCCGAGGGCGCCGTAGTGCTGGTGGTGCCGAGAGCAAGCCGCGCTGGAGCCCAGAATGGGTAGACGGTATCTAATGTGATATATCAGAAATGACATGTAATTAGATTGTTTAATGTATCACAGTTTTAATGTAATTACATACCTATGATATATCATATTGCCAGATAGGCCTGATGGATGCCCATTGCTCCACATTCCCCCCTTCGCTCCTTTCGTCGAGTACATTTGCCCGCGCTCGTGAGTCGTTGCCAGTGTCCTACGGCTTGTGGCGTGATTTGTGTGCACGGCCATCTTGTAGCACATGTGTGATGTTGTAGTTCGGCGTGTCAGGGTATCAGCGATTGTCGTATGCCGCCGCGGTAGGCGCACCTGTGTCATGATTTGGAGTGTGGCATCTTCTGATTCCTGGGATGTCGGGTTGGTCCTCGCCTGTGGTCCATGAAGTTTGGGGGCAGGAGTGAGAAAGGTGGGATTAAAAGGCTCAAGATATACCTAACTTGAAGAAGGTGGGGCGTTAAGAGAACACCACGTCGAGAGCTCGAGCGCGTTCACATTGGTGATCTCCACTATGATGTACATGCATCTTGGAGACCCCGCAGAAAAAGAAACCAGTGTGACAAAATTTGCCAACGGCGGTGTCCAAGATGCGCCGCGGTTATGAGCTAAAAATGCGAGGACGTGGTACAAATCCAGAACCGATGGGACTTCCAGATATATCCTTCTAACGATCGTGGCATACTTATTTTCCGGAGCCAAACAGAACTTTTGAATATCAAGCCCTTTCGCAGCAAAAGCGGCCTTCAACTCCTCCACTTTGTCTAGAGCCGAGCGGTAGGAGAAATTTGTCATCAGCATCGGCCCTTTGTCCACAGAGCGAACATTTGTTGCGCCAATCGTAGGCGAAGCCCAGATTGTATCGCACATCCCTTTCAAGTTGTGTAAAATACCCTGGCATATTCGATGAGCCTCCGATGATTGTCAAGTTGAGCTTCCGTCATTATGTGGTGCAGTTCTCAGAGTCTCATGGAAGCCAGAAATTATGACCTCATTGTCGATTGGGAACCCCCACACGGCGGGGTTAGGATAGAGTGACAGGCGACTGAGGAGCTGAGCAGGAGGACGGTTGTCTATAGTAGTTCTTTGGTGAGTACAGTATATAATGAATGGTGTCGTACTCATTGCGACCTTGTTAGGCTGCTGTTTTTGCCAAACGATGATTCATCGACACGATGCGAAAACAAGTATGTATGGAAAGCCGGAAACAAACACTATAAGTAACTACATAATTGATCGTCTTTTCACAAAGTCAGGACACCAAAATATCGACCATCACATTTACTCATCGCAAACTCGTCGATAGAGACACCGGCGAGAAGTTCTCAGCTGATTCGGAGGAGTAACTTACAAATGAATTTGTGCTGAGTCTCGATATCGAAGACTTCGATGTCGAATAGGTTTGGACCGACATTCGGTGAGCAATCCTCCTCACCTTCAACATCTTCTTAATCACAAAGTTGATGGGATTGACGTTTGAATTTAAAGAGTTGTGTTCATGCTGCTTCAAGAATGAATTGAATTGACCCGAAGTCTGAGGCAGCATGACGGGCATGTGCATCTCCTGAGGTTCGTCAACGACAGAATAATAGGACCCAGATTCGTCAATGGCAGAATAATAGGACCCAGATTCGTCGGCCTCATCCGAGTCAAGGACATCATCCACAGCTTGGAGAAGTGGCTTAGATGGTGACTTCCAAACTAGATTACTGGGATCATGATGCTGTGGGGTTTCTGCAGGCAATTGGGCTCCTCCACCATCACCACCAGTGGATATTTGGTTCAGAGGATAGCCATCAGGGATGAGGATCGAGCCATGGATGGCCTGGCGGTGTTCGTGTGTGACAGGTGATTGCTGCCCTGGCCGGGTGTAAGAGTGCACTATTTCTTGTTCGTCGGGCTTGATCGTCGGCCGTTTATCCACCAATTGTGAGCGTACGAAAGGGGCACGAAGAGAGGAAGTGTCGTCTCGGGGAACGGGTGCGTCGTATAGCTGATGGCGTTTCAGACCTGTGAGGCTGTCTGATGGCGGTGGGAGGCCCGAGCTCATCCATGAAGCAGTATGGTCGTAAGGCGCAGCCGCTCCTGGCGGCCGCATCTGGAGTGAAGTATTACTGCTCTGGCTCATTCTCCTTGCTATGCCCGCACAGGTGGTACTACCGAAGGCACCGAACGAACCATGCAGAGTGTCCATTCCTGGATCCTCGTCGCTCAGTGCATGGCTTCCAGCGGTCCTGTTTCTCTGACTTGGCGATGTGTGTTCTTCAAACACTGGTTGCCAATCTTCCAAAACCTGAGCGACCTCCACACCAGCTGGCTGTGTGGATTTAGGGACCATAGAGACCGGTACAGTGGGCGGGATCGGTAGGGGCCGTCTCGCCTTCTGAGATGTGGAGATAGTGTTTTGCAACTGCTCAGGGATGTTCGACAATCTCTGTGCTTCACCCGATCCAGTTTGCCCCTCAGGCAGGACATCAGAGTAATCCGGAAAGGGTGTGGCAATGGAGGCAACGCTGGTCATCGAAGCGTTAGATGATGGATGATGGAAGAAAAAGCTTCGGGTCGGTGTAGCTAAGGATCCTTCTTCGTTGGAAATATGTTGTTGGGGAGGGGCGACAGGCCCGGGATCGCTCAGGGGGATGTTCGACAATCTTGGTGCTTCACCCGATCCAGTTTGCCCCTCAGGCAGGACATCAGAGTAATCCGGAAAGGGTGTGGCAACAGTGGTCGTCGAAGCATTAAATGATGGACGACGGAAGAAAAAGCTTCGGGTCAGTGTAGCTGAGGATCCTTCTTCGTTGGACATATGTTGTTGGGGAGGGGCGACAGGCCCAGGATCGCTCAGGAGGACGTTCGATGATCTTGACGCTTCACTCGATTCAGTTTGCCCCTCAGGCAGGACATCAGAGTAATCCGGAAGGGTTGTGGCAATGGAGGCAATGCTGGTCATCGAAGCGTTAGATGTTGGACGATGTGGGAAAAAGCTTCGGGTCGGTGTAGCTGTGGATCCTTCTTCGTTGGATATATGTTGTTGGGGAGGGGCGACAGGCCCAGGATCGCTCAGGGGGATGTTCGATGATCTTGGCGCTTCACCCGATTCAGTTTGCCCCTCAGGCAGGACATCAGAGTAATCCGGAAGGGTTGTGGCAATGGAGGCAATGCTGGTCATCGAAGCATTAGATGATGGACGACAGAAGAAAAAGCTTCGGGTCGGTGTAGCTGGGGATCCTTCTTCATTGGACATATGTCGTTGGGGAGGGGCGACAGGCCCAGGATCGTTCAGGGGGACGTTCGATGATCTTGGCGCTTCACCCCATTCAGTTTGCCCCTCAGGCAGGACATCAGAGTAATCTGGAAGGGTTGTGGCAATGGAGGCAATGCTGGTCATCGAAGCGTTAGATGATGGACGACGGAAGAAAAAGCTTCGGGTCGGTGTAGCTGGGGATCCCGCTTCTTTGGACCTATGTTGTTGGGGAGGGGCAACAGGCTTAGGATCGCTCGGGGGGACGTTCGATGATCTCGGCGTTCCATTCGATTCAGCTCGCTCCTCAGGCAGCACAGCAGAGTATGCCGGAAGGACATTTGTTGCCCTTTTCCCGTCACCAATGTTCACGGCGCTAACCACAGGTCCTTCCTTTAGTGCCAATGGGATCGAATTCTGTATTGAAGGTAGTTCTCGGGATGTAGAACGAGTAAATTCAGCTATGCGGCTGGTAAGTCGAGCCTCAAATGATGGGATGGCACCTGGTGAACAATTGACGAAATCAAATGGATCTGGAATTTGGTTTCCACTGCCAGATTCCAAAACAAAAGTCGCCAGATCTTTTTCACCTGCCATCTGGTCGAAAGAGACTCTCATCGATTCATAGCACTGAGTTCATAAGATGTTGAGAATATTGTCTCATACATAGGCTCAGGAAACGTACCGCTCCATCAGCCATATGATAGACCTCTGAGACGGCGTTGGCGTAGTTCAAAAGGATGTTCTTCATAAAATTCATACGATCCTCTTCCATGTCCTGACAGCTATCACAGAATGACTTCCAATCTTGCTCCCATTTTATGATGGTTTCCTTGAGGGCCATTGAGAAATTTGACAATTTTTGTTCATGGGCCTGGATGGACCTCTGGATACGTCCAAGTTTGACGTTAATCTTTTTGCGGTCCTTCCCCAGGACCAGGGACGCTTGAGCCTTAAACGATTTGATCTGTGCACATTCCTGTTCGCATTTTTCGCGGACCTCATTGACGCATGACTCCCAAAATTGTTTTGTCTTGAAAAGCTTCTCGATACCAGCTTGATGTGTGGTTTTGTGGTGAAGCAATCGCACATGGAACGCTGTTGTTGGTATTTCTAACCCTGACCGGAATTGCCGGGCCAGACTCAAGTGAAATCTGGCTTGGGACTTGGTTTCGGCTACCATGGTGTCCAGAGATTTCCGCAGCTCTCTATGGCATGGGATTAGATATCAGTTCATTCGTTTGAGATCCAAAAATATGAAAATGGCTGAATGAATGGTCCCAAGCCAACTATGTCAATAAGTGTGGCTCTTCGTGTCGGCGAGACCAATGCATGGTGACCAACTGCCTTCCCCAGTTCATGGTATAAAGAAAAGGGAAGAAACCAAGGCAGAAAGCGTACCCAGTCTCATCTCGTCCTAGGCCCATTTGAGCCAGTTTAGCCAACCGTTCTACATAGTCCTCCTCGATGGATGCTCTATCGACATGCGTGCTTAGAAACAGAGAGGGTTGAACTGGATAATGTCAGATGCTTACCTCTCCTTCCAAAATGCATTCAGGTCCTCTGTAGTTTGTGCAGCACCTCGCATTCGCGCAAACAAAACGTCCACACCGGCATCGCCAAAACCCCAAAAGGAGTTGCAGAAATCCAAGGATCGGTTCTGAAAAATGGGGGGTTTTGTCCAAACGTATTCAGGAAGAGCAGCGGTCGATGTCCGGTGCATTGCAGACATAAGTGAGCGCTAAGCAAGTAATGAGCGAATTACCGACGGCCGCCTATCGCTAAGTTTGGCACCGGCCAAATCCTGACTGCCTTTTCCAGCACTCAGGGTCGACTTCGTCGCCAATGCCTTGCTGCTTTATTTTCCTTGTCACTAATAATTATTTGGCTACGCATACTCCTAAACGCTCAAGTTATTTCATTATCTCATTTGTCACCTAACAGCGCCTAACCCATTCTTTTCTTGTCGCTTCATTCCATTCCTCAGGCATCTTCATTGCTGTCCTCAATGCCTCAGATGGATGATTTTGGAAGAGATTAACGGTGAAATCTCTTATGGTGTCCCCCCCCTGCTTTGCGAAGGTGCCATTTCCCTTTGTCATTGCAATTATTTCCCAATTCTCCTTATCATCCTTTTTTGTCGTGGCTGTCGTCTTCGTGGTTGCGACCATTCAATGCGGTTCTCATCGAGGTTGATTTTACCACTTCCATGGTCGCTGCCCCAGTTTTTACCATCGCAGTTGCTATTGCTAGAACGCTGAGTATGTGGGTGTTTCCTTTTCAATTGTCATCCTCCAAGATTCCTTGCGCAGAGATGCCTTTGGCACCAGCGAAGAAGGCTATGTAAAGGCGTTCGCCTAGCTGGACATTGGGAGGGAGGAGGGGATCTTGACTTCTTCAACAGGGATGGGGGGGAAGCAAGGTAAAGTCGGAGGTGGGAGTGACAATATCCAAGGTTTTCGGCAGGCCAAGACTTGTATTTGACGATTTCAGGACAAGGATGGCGACTTGGTTCGGTGTCTAAGGGCGTCTGGATCGAAACATTAATTAGAAAACGGGCGACAAGTGAAGAATGAACTTCGAATCCGGTGGTCGGTGGGATTCCTTGCGAACAGCCGAATTAATCCATGCAGTATGGTGGGTTTCGATAGCAAGGGTGGGGACACTCGCAATTGTATAACCTAGCACTCCCAGATACATGGTCATCAATATACTGTTTAGATGCTGGGGAGAACATAAAGCGAAACCAGTAAATGCACGATTCAAAGCTGTATGGTCTGACACATTCACTCAAGGGGGTGTCAGAAAAAAAATTAAGGATATCACGTCGAATTTTTTTTTAATGGACAATTTGGTGGACTAACTAACTGATTGTGGGAATAACCTTCCAGATATAGTAATCTCTTAATCTAATCTAATCTAGATAATTTAAATTCTTACTTTCTGACTTTTTTTCTGACTTCTTAGACTCTTTTCTATTGTCATTTCTTCTATTTATTATGACTAAAGTGTGTATTTTTATTTTTTCTGCACTTGCACTTAACTTTGGCTGAACCTCAATTCACAGATTGTTATTATAATTTGCTATGTCATTCCTCCTTGGCACCTAAAATACAGGTTTGGAAGATTTTAGCCAAATGTTAAGCTTGTTAAAACAAAAATTGAGCCTATATAGATCAGAAATAGCTCCAAAATTGATTATTTCTGCAATATTTTTAGTAGGTCCAAAAATTTTTTACTGACACCCCCTTGCATTCACTGCCAGCGGAAGTGATAGCACTCTCCAGGAATCCTTCTTCTCGACACAAAATATTTGAATATAGCGACCACGAACCCAATTTGGGTAACGAGCGCAAAGAAAATCCCCTTGGCCCGCTTTCAAAGGAAGAACAATAACTTGAATAAGAACGATTTGAGGAGTGCAGAGTTGCGGTAGCGAGCATCTGAAGATGGAGCGGAAGTTGTGAGTACATAACGGAGAAAGTGTCAAGAACAAGAGAGTCTGAACGAGGTTTTAATTTGAGAAAAGTGAGGAGCGGCGCGGTGTACCAAGGAAAGACACTTTTCCCATCACGAAATCAAGCAGAAAGTTGTCGCTACGAAGCTGGGCAAGGGCAAGACTCGGGCGTTCAGTGGAGAGCTTGACTGTGGCAAAACATATGCCGTACTCTGCTCCCCAGGGTAATGTTTGCCCAAAATTTGTAAAACAATCATTGCCGTAGAACTTTTGCGAATATTAAGCCCTTTCGCAGCAAAAGCGGCCTTCAACTCCTCCACTTTGTCCAGCGGTGGGAGAAATTTGTCGTCAGCTTTGGTCCTTTGCCCATTGTCGCGCCAATCATAGGCGAAAACCAGATTGTATCGTACATCGGTTCAAGCTGTGTAAAATACCCTGGCATATTCGATGAGCCTCTGATGGTTGTCAAGTTGAGCTTCCATATGCGGTGCAGTTCTCAGAGTCTCATGGAAGCCAGAAATTATGGCCTCGTTGTCGATTGGGAACCCCCCACACGGCGGGGTTAGGATGGAGTGACAGGCGACTGAGGAGCTGAGCGGGAGGGCGGTTGTCTATAGTATTTCTTTGGTGAGTAGTATAAAAAGACAGATAATTAATGGTGTCGTACTCATCGCGACCTTATTAGGCCGCTGTTTTTGTCAAACGATGATTCATCGACACGGTGCGAAAACAAGTTTGTATGGAAAGTTGATGGAAAGCCGGAAACAAACACTATAAGTAACTACATAATTGATTGTCTTTTTACAAAGTCAGGACACCAAAATCTTGATCATCACATTTACTCATCGCAAACTCGTCGATAGAGACACCGGCGAGAAGTTCTCAGCTGATTCGGAGAAACGGCTTATAAGTGAATCCGTGTCGACCTTCATCGAAGACCCAGATGTCGAATGGGTTGAGTAAGCAATCCTCCTCGCCTTCATCATCTTATTTATCACAAAGTTGATGGGGTTGACGTTTGAATTTAAAGAGTTGTGTTCATGCTGCTTCAGGAATAAATTGAGTTGACCCGACGTTCGAGGCAGCATGACGGACATGTGAATCTCAGGTTCGTCGACGGCAGAATAATAGGACCCAGATTCGTCGGCCTCATCGGAGTCAAGGACATCATCCACAGCTTGGAGAAGTGGCTTGAATGGTGACCTCCAAACCAGATGACTGGGATCATGATGCTGTGGGGTTTCTGCAAGCAGTCGGGCTCCTCCACCATCACCGCCGGCGGTGGATATTTGGTTCATGCTCAGTGCATGCCTTCCAGTGGTCCTGTTTCTCTGACTTGGCGACATGTGTTCTTCAAACGCTGGTTGCCAGTCTGCCAACTCCTGAGCGACCCCTACACCAGCTGGATGTGTGGATTTAGGGACCATAGATACTAGTACACTGGGCGGGATCGGCAAGGGTCGGATCACATTCTGAGAGGTGGAGATAGTGTTTTGCAACTGCTCTGATGGCGTTGTTGTGAAAGGATTGGGACCACCATTCTGATTGGTCATTGAAGCGGTGAGTTGGATGTCGTTGGTATAAGGAATTGATCTCGGCACAGTGATCGGATGAGAAGAAGCGCCTACAACGCTTCCGCCCACATCTGGATCATTTGTTGCCTCTTTTCCGTCACCGATATTCGTGGCGCTAACCGCAGGTCCCTCCTTTGGTGTCGAATTCTGTATTGAAGGTAATTCTCGCGATGTAGGCCGAGTAAATTTAGCTATGCGGCTGGTAGGTCGAGCCGAAGCTGATGGGATGGTACCTGGTGAATAATTGACGAAATCAAATGGATCTGGAATTTGGTTTCCGCTGCCAGATTCCAAAACAAAAGTTGCCAGATCTTTTTCACCTGCCATTCTGTCGAAAGAGACTCTCATTGATTCATAGCACTGCGTTCCTAAGACGTTGAGAATATTGTCTCATACGTAGGTTTAGGAAACGTACCGCGTCATCAGCCATATGATAGACCTCCCAGAGGGCGTTGGCGTAGCTCACAAGTTTGTTTTCAATAAAATTCATACGATGCTCCTCCAAGTCCTGACAGCTATCACAGAATGACTTCCAACCTTGCTCCCATTTTATGACGGTTTGCTTCAGGGCCATTGAGATATTTGACAATTCGCGTTCATGGAACTCGATGGTTTTCTGGGTACGTTCAAGTTCGACGTTAATCTTCTCGCGGTCCTTCCCCAGGACCAGGGATGCTTGAGCCTCGAGCGAATCGATCCGTGCATATGCCTGTTTGTATTTTTCACGGACTTCAATGACGTAGGACTCCCAAGATTGTTTTGTCTTGAAAAGCTTCTCGATACCAGCTTGATGCGTCGTTTTGTGGTGAAGCAGTCGTACATGCAACGCAGTTGTTGGTATTTCCAGCCCTGACCGGAATTGCCGGGACAAACCCAAGTGAAATTTGGCTTGGGACCCAGTTTCGGCTGCCATAGTGTTCAGAGATTTTCGCAGGTCTCTATGGGATGGGATAAGATATCGATTCATTTTAGATCCAAAGATATGGAAAGGCTAAATGAATAGTCCCAAGCCAACCATGTCAATGACTGTGGCAGGTTATGAACTCTTCGTGTCGGCCAGACCAATGCATGGTGACCGACTGCCTTCCTCAGTTCAGGGTATAAGGAGTAGGGAAGAAACCAAGGGAGAACGCGTACCCAGTCTCATCTCGTCCGAGGGTCATTTGGGCCAGCTTAGCCAACCGTTTTGCGTAGTCCTCCTCGATCGATGCTCTATCGACGGGCATGCTCAGGAACAGAGAGAGGGTTGAACTGGATAAGGTCGGATACTTACCTCTCCTTCCAAAACGTATTTAGGTCCACTATGGTTTGTGCAGCACCTCGCATTCGCGCAAACAAAACGTTCACACCGGCATCGCCAAAACCCCAAAAGGAGTTACAGAAATCCAAGGATCGGTTCTGAAAGATGGGGGATTCTGTCTGAGCGTATTCAGGGGAAGGAATGGTCGATGGCTGGTGCATTGCAGACACAATGCAAGTAATGAACAAGTAATGAGGTTGTCGCTCAGCGCTCATCACTAAACGGTTTGGCGCTGGCCGTGGCCGCAGTGCTATGTCTGTGCTTCGACATGCCCCCACACAGCATTTTCGGAAGCCAGAAGTAGCTAGTCCTGTTTTTTGAGTTTCGAAATGCCTTCACATAGCATATTTGGGAGCCAGAAATGGCATAAGTATTTGAGGCCGTTTTCAAGTTATTGTTTTATTGTTGAGCAAAATGATGGTGTGCACAGCTTCCCGGACCCGCTGGTCGGAGAAATCAAATTCCGCTACCAACTCTTAGGGGCGTTTGATTTTGAAAATTGGCAGAAGATTGCAAGATCGTACTACGTCATTTTGCCAAGTCTGCTGACTCATCATCCGGTCACTGAGGAATTGATGCCATCCTGTCGGTTTAACTCGAATACTAAGTATTTATATCGTTTATAACTGGCCGTTGAGTACCCCGCCCAGCGCGAAAGTTTATCCGCCCTTTTCAGAAATTATAATACAGGACCTGATGTTAATTAATGATTTTATCTGACCCCAAACAATATCATGCCAGATTCGAGAAACCATTTTGGCAGGAGAAAAAAATTGGCACGCCATCGCTTGATATTTGCGGCCCTGTCTTCAAAACTACGCAGTTGATGATGTGAGAGCACATGCCAGTGACTGTGGGTGGCTGACCATTGCGTATACTGTGTTGGAAATCGGCACGTGACTCCATCAAGCACCCTTGGACGCTCTTCTTTCCTTCTCTTGTAGCGTATCTTTCTGACGTCGTTCTTTTCTTCTTTCGGACATTTCGGGGTGAAGCCCCTGTTTCTTTTCACTTATATAGCCATATCGCGTCATTTTGTACCTCAGCCTTTCACCTTTCCCGCTGAGGTACAGTTTCCCTTTGTTTCTTTTGTTCGTGTACTTAATATTTTATCCCTAGACTCACTCGCGTTTCGTCTAGGTATATCAATATATATTAGCCTTTCACCTTTCCCGCTGAGACTCACTCGCGTTTCGTCTAGGATTTGAACAGGTTATGGGCCCCGGCTATTAAGCCAACCATTTCCTCGTTGTATTCCCTCGGAAATCGTCTTCGCGCATCTTTGATTAGGTTCTACCCACTTCGTCGTCTTCGCCTGCACTCGTCGTACCCGTCCTTGTCCTCGGCACATCATTTCTTGTTTTCTCCCCCCGTCATCTCATCGTGACTCGTGTCGTGGACATTCCTCACCACAATTTTCGCCACTTTCATCATTTTTCGTACACCGTCCTTCAAGTTGCTAGCTATCCCCTAGCTTGCTGTTTCACCGGCCTTTCCTTCGTTCCCGTCGCGCTCATCGCTTTTCGTCACTCTCATCCTCATCGTTCGTTCTTGCCGCGCCATATTATTTGCTCTTGTCGCGTTCGTCCTCGCCACGGAACGTACTCGCCACGGAGTCGTTCGTTCGTACTCGTCTTATACACGTACTCGCTACGGAGTCGTTCGTTTGGTTCGTTCTCATCGTATTCGCGACGGAGTCCGTCCTCGTCATACACGTCCTCGCCACGGAGTGTACTCGTTACGGAGTCACTCGTCCTCGTTATACACATACTCGCCCTCATTCGGAGTCACCACGTCGCTCATTCTCATCGTCCTCGTCATCACCTGTCCTCGTCTCGCCTCGTCTTTGTCGCCTCACGCATTATGTCCACGATAAAACTCGATCACGTTCCCTTGCTGGAAAGTGCAATAAATTTCCCTGAATGGAAAAGATTTACCACTCAGGTTCTGCAAGCTGAAGGCTATTGGACGCACATAGAAGGCACGGATGGGCCGTTCGATATCTTCCCGAAGAGCTTGGAACCCGCCGCATGTACTGCCGCATCGAAGGCAGAGGAGAAAGCCGCGTTCAAGGAATGGTGGAACATTGACATGAAAGCTCGCGCCATCATTCTTCGCCGTATTTCGCCCATCACTCATTCCCATCTCGATACCGCCATCGGGAAGACTGCTCGCTCCATCTGGGAGAATCTTCACACTCTCTATGAACGCACCGACATTCTTTCACAGTTTGACCTACGGGATCGTCTCTCGAATGCGAAATTACGGGACTATCAGGATCTTGACCGCTATCTTAGTGAATTCAAAGACGCACGGTTACGCTTTATTGCCATGAGCGTCACGTATACCGAATTCGAAATGGTCCACCACATCATACGCGGCATCCCGGACAGTGGAACTTGGGGTCATTTCCGTCAGCTTATGACTCAAACCATGCAGGACCATGTTGAACGGGAGAGGCGTGCTACAACGAAGTGCGAGCCGGACACCTTGCTCAACCAAATCACCATGCGTCTTACAATCGAGTGTCAGCGTCTGGAATCCGAGAATCGCTCCCGTTTTCAACCCCATCAAGGTCCCGATTCCGAATACACAAGCTTCTCTCGTGACGACAGCCCCATTCAAAAGCATGCCCGCGATCCTAAAGGTGTTCAGTCTTCGAAACCCGAACTTATGGCCTTTACGGATCCGGATGTTCAGAAATTTCTCGAGGCCCTAGGGGACGATGCGGAGCTGTCGTGCGTGTCTATTGAGGGGGTGCTGACAATTTAACCGAGTCATCCTGCCACTGACAACAACTTCGAGACACTTTCTCTTGCGTGTTTATCTCAATTTTCTGCCAAAATTTCGTCCTTCGACATCAGGAGCTCTCACTGCCCGTGCCAGTGGCCACGTCATCACCACTATCTTTTCTTGTGTTCCTTGCCAGTTTCCCATTAATTTCTTGCCGCATTACTCCACATTACGCCACTCGTCTTACAGTCATTCGACACCTTCCCGATTTTCGCCATTGCCGCCATGTTTGTTCGCCATCTTGGATTGGGCGCTTGCTGAGGGGGTGTGTTGGAAATCGGCACGTGACTCCATCAAGCACCCTTGGACGCTCTTCTTTCCTTCTCTTGTAGCGTATCTTTCTGACGTCGTTCTTTTCTTCTTTCGGACATTTCGGGGTGAAGCCCCTGTTTCTTTTCACTTATATAGCCATATCGCGTCATTTTGTACCTCAGCCTTTCACCTTTCCCGCTGAGGTACAGTTTCCCTTTGTTTCTTTTGTTCGTGTACTTAATATTTTATCCCTAGACTCACTCGCGTTTCGTCTAGGTATATCAATATATATTAGCCTTTCACCTTTCCCGCTGAGACTCACTCGCGTTTCGTCTAGGATTTGAACATACTGAATATTTATGTTGAATATAAAAACCTAATGACTTGCTTGGTTGAGGCTCACGCCAGAATATTGTGTAAAAATAATGAACGGTTATAATATACCTCTAAGTAATTAGACTATTGACCTTACATACTGCCCTTCGTACGAGCTCGTACGATGCAATACGTTACCAGGTTCGTTCGCAGGCCACCGGTAATATAATGACCTAGCCGCCGTTCCGCCGCCTATGATCGCCGCCTTTTGATGCCGCTTTTTCCATTTCCTGGATGTCCTCATTTACTCATAATCAACTCGTCGATAGAGACACTGGCGAGAAGTTCTCAGCCGATTCGGAGAAACGACTCATAAATGAATCCGTGTCGACCTTCATCGAAGACCCAGATGTCGAATGAGTTGAGTGAGCAATCCTCCTCGCCTTCATCATCTTTTTAATCACAAAGTTGATGGGGTTGACGTTTGAATTTAAAGAGTTGTGTTCATGCTGCTTCAAGAATGAATTAAATTGACCCGACGTTTGAGGCAGCATGACGGGCATGTGCATCTCAGGTTCGTCGACGGCAGAATAATAGGACCCGGATGAGTCGATGGCAGAATAATAGGACCCAGATTCATCGGCCTCATCGGAGTCAAGGTCATCATTATCCACAGCTTGGAATAGTGGCTTAGATGGTGACCTCCAAACCGGATTACTAGGATCATGGTGCTGTAGGATTTCTGCTGGCAATTGGGCTCCTCCACCATCACCACCACCGGTGGCTATTTGATTCAGGCTCAGTGCATGGCTTCCACCGGTCCTGTTTCTCTGACTTGGCGACATGTATTCTTCAAACGCTGGTTGCCAATCTTCCAACGCCTGAGCGACCTCCACACCAGCTGGCTCTGTGGATTTAGGGACTATAGAGACCGGTACAGTGGGCGGAATCGGTAAGGGCCGTCTCGCCTTCTGAGATGTGGAGATAGTGTTTTGCAACTGGTCTAATGGCGTTGTCAAAGGATCGAGACCACCATTCTGATTGGTCATCGAAGCACTGAGATGGATGTCGTTGGTGTAAGGAGTTGGTTGCGCTTTACTGGACACAGTGATCCGTTGAAAAGAAGCGCCTACAACGCTCTCGTCCACATCTGGATCATTTGTTGCCCCTTTTCCGTCACCAATGTCTGCGGCGCTAACCACAGGTCCTTCCTTTAGCGCCAATGGAATCGAATTTTGTATTGAGGGTAATTCTTGGGATGTAAACCGAATGAATTCAGCTATGTGGCTGGTAGGTTGAGACGAAAATGATGGGGTGTCATTTGGTGCTGAATAATTGACGAAATCAAAGGGATCTGGAATTTGGTCTCCACTGCCAGATTCCAGAACAAAATTTGCCACATCTTTTTCACTTTCCATTAGCTGAAAAGCGGTCCCCATCAATTCACAGCACTGAGTTCCTAAGATGTTGAGAATATTGTCTCATACATGGGGTCAGGAGGCGTACCACGACATCAGCCATATAGGTCTTCGAGACGGCGTCGGCGTAGCTACAAAGGTTGATCTTCAAAAAATCCATACGATCCTCTTCCATGTCCTGACAGCTATCACAGAATGACTTCCAATCTTGCTCCCATTTTATGACGGTCTCATTCAGGGACATTGAGAAATCTGACAATTCGTGTTCCTGGGTTTGGTTGGTTTTCTGGATACGCTCGAGTTTGATGTCCATCTCTTCGCGGACCTTCCCCAGGTCCAGGGATGCTTGAGCCTTAAACGATTCAATCTGTGCACATCCCTGCTCGTATTTTTCACGAGCCTCATTGACGCATGACTCCCAAATTTGTTTTTTCTTGAAAAGCTTCTCGATACCAGCTTGATGCGTCTTCTTGTGGTGAAGCAACCGTGCATGGAACGCTGTTGTCGGTAATTCGAACCCTGACCGGAGTTGCTGGGCCAAAATCAAGTGAAATTCGGCTTGGCACTCAGTTTCGGTTGCCATTGTGTCCAGAGATTTCCGCAAGTCTCTATCGGATGAGATTAGATATTAATTCATTTGAGAGAGTCCAAAGATATGAAAAATGTTAAATGAATAGTCCCAAGCCAACCATGTCAATAAGTGTGGCAGGTCATGGACTCTTCGGAGTCGTTTCGGCGAGACCAACGCATGGTGACCGACTGCCTTCCACAGTTCAGGGTATAAAGAGTAAGGAAGAGACAAAGGAAGAACGCGTACCCAGTCTCATTTCGTCCGAGGGTCATCTGGGCCAGCTTAGCCAACCGTTTTGCGTAGTCTTCCTCAATGGATGCTCTATCAACGGGCGTGCTCAGGAACAGAGGTTCGAACTGGACAAGGTTGGATACTTACCTCTCCTTCCAAAATGTATTTAGGTCCTCTATGGTTTGTGCAGCACCTCGCATTCGCGCAAACAAAACGTCCACACCGGCATCGCCTAAACCCCAAAAGGAGTTGCAGAAATCCAAGGACCGGTTCTGAAAGACGGGGGATTCTGTCCGAACGTATTCAGGACGAGGAGTGGTCAGTGGCTGGTACATTCCAGACATGAGTTAGGAGCAAGTCATGAGTGTTGGCGCCCATCCCATCACTAAACGGTTTGGCGCTGCCAGCGCTGGCCAGACACTGCTTTATGCTGAGCAGTGTCCAATCCAAAACAGCCACTCATGTACGGACCAGTTCTGTCCGCATAAGGATCTGACCTACCATTTTAGAGGCCGTTCCGTCTGCATAGCCGATAAAACATATTTGGGTCCACCTTCCATTGGTGAAAGGGTACCAAAAAAAATGAAAATAAAATATTACGGTTGCTTGTCCAAGATACTTGATACTAATGGTCACGGTCCAAAGCTGGCTCATAGATTCCTAGCATTCGGCCAGCGGTTGACAACTGATACCCAACCTAGGTTCCCTCATTTAGGTTCCAGCGATGTTGGTTGCTGGGTTGCCTGAATTATAAGTATATTCCTAATACAATGTTCGACGAGCGGTTTTTGCAACTTTGCATGAGGTTCTGGCGGTGGGGTAGAAAAACTTAGTAGAATTTTGCCTTCTCAGAGGCGATTTTAAGATCGACTCAACATCGCAGTGGCGACCAGTTCTGCACCCGATTTGGATCGAACATCCTGTCAAAATTTTGGGTCCGGTCTGCACAGGGATCGATCATGGACAGAATTTAAGATTTTCTCCCGCGGTCACGGCATAACTTAGCGGTGTCTCCGAGAAATCAGTATTGCCTTTTCCAGCACCGCCATCATCATCAGGTTGGTTTCTACCTCTTCTCTTGACAGTCATTTACTCTCGACAATCAAATACATAGTCAATCAGACAGACAACTCTAATTCTACTTAATTTATGTCAAGGAGCTCATAGGCCACACATTGGACGTGTTGTGATCAAATTGGAATGGATGGGAGGGAAACCAGGGGCCGCGTCCTCAAGGTGTGTAGCCTATTTTATTGTAGGAAGATAGGTTATAACGACTCGGATATTTTTAGGAACGCACCAACATCTTTCGGCCTCACAAAAACTTCACCTCTCAGCAACCAACATCAGCCATGGAACCGTGAGCTTTGGCCCTCTTTCATCTTCGACCTTTCCTCTCATTTTGAGACCGATTTAGACACATCCAAGCTATGCTCACTCCACTGGCGGCTCGAAAAGCCCAGCTTCAACGTGCTCTATCGACAGTCCCTCCAAATACGCCTCAGAAACCTTCCGGATCAGCTGTGGTGAAAGGTGGCGAGAGGAAGCCCTCGCATCGTGTGGAACGAGATGAGTCACTGAAAGGACGGAGTATAAAGGGCACCAAGAATTTCGACCACGGGCTGCCTATCAACGCGT
>Ga0307513_10002381_pt1 | contig 26081 bp, 32 predicted proteins | sample 15_EM_MG_FD_202174 | JGI IMG/M metagenome (GOLD analysis project Ga0307513, IMG submission 202174) | Populus trichocarpa ectomycorrhiza microbial communities from riparian zone in the Pacific Northwest, United States - 15_EM | ecosystem: Host-associated > Plants > Roots > Unclassified | place...
GGGTATGGTCAGACGGGCCCATACAGAAGGGTTGCAGGATACGATGTCGTCATTGAAGGCGAAGGTACACTGATGTGTTCGCTCGGAATTCACCCATGATTACTTACCCAGTTACGCCAGCGGGACTGATGCACATGTAATAATGGCAATTCCGCACCCCTTCACCGCTTGGCAGCTGATCCATCTCCTCATGCTAGTACCGGTGAGGCCGACGGCCCTCCATGCAAGGTTTGCTCCGACCACGGTTAATAAACACAACACCTCATGACAACGTCGTAGGTAGGCGTTGCCAGCACGGATATAGCCACTGGTTTGTATGCCCATGGTGCTATCATGGCAGCCTTGATCTCTAGAGAGAAGACGGGGAAGGGTGTGTGGATAGATTGCAACCTATTCGAATCACAAGTATGATTTCTTTCCGGCCCTAATGACGTGGGGTCACATCTGAATGTCTAGATTGCGGGGTTGGCAAATATCGCATCAAATTACTTAATTGCGGGACAAGAAGCAGGCAGACACGGCACCTCCCACCCATCCATCGTACCCTACCAAGTTTTCCCCTGCAAAGATGGTTTTATCATGATCGGCGCTGGAAACGAGGGACAGGTGGTTATTGCCCCATCTAATAACTGTGCGTGAAGAGTTGCCTTAAACAAATTTCCCAGTTCAAGAAACTCGTTGAAAACGTGCTGCACATGCCCGAGCTCTTAACTGACCCGCGGTTCGCCAACAACCGTGCGCGAGTCGAGAACCGTGACGTCCTTGTCAAAATCATTACAGACGTATTAGTGCAGAATAATCGGGATCACTGGCTTTCTGAATTTGAAGGACTTGGGTGAGCCTCAAGGGCTTTGCAGGTCATGTTCCCCCATGGAGTTCACGTTTCCACTAGCGTACCGTTTGGACCTATCAACAATATAGCGGAAACGTTCGCCCACCCGCAGGCTATGGCACGCGGGATTGTTGTTGAAATAGCGGTAATGCCCCACCCCTGCATTGGATCCTACCCTAGCTGGTGCTAAGATAATTCTGATCCACACAGCACCCAAGGGCTGGAAGGATCAAGCTCGTAGCACCTGCGGTGTCGTACAACGGCAAAAGAATGCCGGTTACGCGACCCCCACCCTGGCTCTCTCAACACACGACCGAGGTAAAAATACCGCTGTATTCACGCAAGCAAACTCTCACTCAAACCTCACAAGGTGCTCACGGAGCTGGGGTACTCATTGAAAGAAATCAACGAGTTCCGATCTAAGAAGGTCGTTTGAGACCCTCGCCGCGGCACCGTTTTTATTCGTATATATCACACAAAACGTTGGAGCAAATACCCGTCGTTCATTTCCACAACTTTTTCTGTAGGCGTTATTACGACGGATCTCCCTGCATCAACTCCCACCGATCCTCGTATGTATATAAATACCTAAGGGTCCATCCAAAGCTATCACTGCTTGCCTCTATAGAACTCCCCTAGTGTCTTCATCGTCGCTCCAAATGTGCCAGTAACCTTGACGCCAGACGAAATCCAACTTGGTAACTTGCGTTGGATCCGGGGTAGAGAGTAACGGGTGTCAACCAAAATCAAGCTTGCCCAGTCTCTCTGGTGTCTAATCGCGCGGCCTGCCGATGCCAGTGGTAAGCACTTAAGTCACGGCCTGCTTGCAAGGGAACCTTGCACCTATGCTCTGATTCACTGCGTTCATACACAGGTTTTCGTAAAGCTCCTTCCCCGCATCCCCCATCTCGCCCTTTTGCTTCGAGAGGTGGCTCACATATTTAAGTCTTTCTTTCAGCTCCGGTGAACTTGCGTTAGGGTATGGGAGTCCGACCATTACCACGGCACGTGCAAGTTCGTCAGTAAAATTCAACCCTTCAGACAGCTTCGCCCCGACAACGGCCATCAAAAGTGCCCCGTTCCTTTTACTTATCCCCCGCTGTTCTGAGGATTGAAATGCTGTACGGCAAAGATTAATGAAGAGCTCACAGGCTGTTGTATCTCTTTCCCGTAGTCCCTCAGGACGCTTTCGACTCCAGCTGTTTCTGTAGGCTCGTAGAATACCTCCTCGACGTTTCAGGTATAGAAAAACCCACGGGGAACAAGCACGTTCACCTTTTTACGCAGCGTAATTTTTTCCAGCGTCTTGTCCGCTGTCCACAGCCTGCGCGCATTATCGAGGGTGCTATAGGACGAGAAAAAAACTACCATCCCTGCCGGCACAACGCTGACGAGATTCAAAAGCAGTTGTCCCAATTCGCCGAACTTCGGGTTAACACAGTGATTAACCGAGAGTTGAACTAGAATCCGTCGCTGTGCACCGTACCAACGTCTGGTCCTCTCGGTTTTGGAATTTGAACTCCATCTGACCGCCCTTTGGTCCCCTCTGCACTACAAGGGCCAGAACATTCGAGGGGGGGACAATGTGTCCGCAGGAGAACACCCGAATTCTATTGATATCCACGTCAGGAAATAACTGGTTTGTGGTGGCGGGGATCTGTAATTTCTGTACATGAGATGGAGGGAGGGAGGAACGAATGCCTTGTGCTCACGGGCGACATTGTCCCTCCGGCAAGGATCACGCATCTGGAAGCTTCCACAAGTTCTTGAAAGTGACTTGCGGGGTTCAGCTGCTGATACTTGATTTCTACCTGATCTTTGGACACCTCCGCGGTCAAGATAATACGCCCATCTAGGAATGTGTTATCGCGGTATCCCGGGGCGAAGGAGAAAATCTCACCGATATTGGGACTCGCCAGTGCAGAGAGGAATGCCTCGACGGTATGCAAAGGGGGTGTAGCTCCTTTCCTAGTTTCTATAAAACGATCAAACCCGGAAAGCTAATGAGAGCAGTGAGGCTAACGTTCGTCCGAATAACTGGCAATCTTCCTAGCAATCTTGGGAAAGATTAGAATAAAACGCGAGATACGCAGGTCGAAGGTACCTTGCTGTTCTCCAGGTAGGACCGGATATCCAAAAGATTGATACCCTCGATATTCTTCCCCATTCTTCCAACAAGCTCTCTCGCCGACATGACTTCTGTCACACGAGAGTTCTGGACTCCTTTACCGGACCTAGCTTTTTTCCACTCTACGACATATTGCTGTATCGCGTTGAGGGAGACTCGTAATTTCTGGAGGCGCAGAAGGTGGTCATGAGAGAGTCTCAGGCGGAACTTGGAGAGATAGGCATCGAGCTGGGATACAGACACTCCAATCACGCTGGTATCAAGGACAACGGACGACAATGAGAGTAGCGTGGAAATCAAATCTTCAAAAGGTCAGACAGGGGGTTCACGACATCACCCATATAGAACGCACTGTGAGCTTCATCAATTACTATTATTTGGTCGGTGACATCGATACCAAGAGCTTTTCTCGCGACACTGGACAGCAATAAGTTGTATGGCAAGGCAACAAGCTGGGGTTTGGCAGCTAAGATACCTGAGAATTGCCGGGAAGGAACTGATTCCAAACACACCTGAGCTTGCCTAATCGCCTTCCGAGAACCAAAATAAGGGCAGATGTTTGATAGCTTTCCTGAGGTCACCAGATCCTCAATGTCCTTCGGTATGGCCTAGCGTGGACTCAGAAGGTGCAAGGGGGAAAAGGTTAATCGGGAATACCAGAATCTGGTCTCTAAATTCAAGAAGTTGTGTTTCATCCTCCCGTGGTGGGAGAAATCCACACCCAGAACCAGGCTTTCCTTTGTCGGGTCAGTCGAGAACACCAAAACGGTTGCTACAACGAACCCGTCAAGAGCTCTCTGCATTTCTCGTCGAGGTCGCCGCCGGAGTCGATCAGTAGTTTATTAATGCACAATTGCTTTCGAGATCCGAGCGAGACCACTCGCACGGTAGATGCGTGGTCGTGTACCTCACTGCCCACTTGGGGGACTGTGATAGAAATCCTGAGACGGTGGAGCTCGCCGACGACCTGCGCTAATTGGGAGTGTGTGCGTGAGGTATAGTACACTTTCGTGCACGTTGGTTCCTCGACATTTGTCTCAGAAGCGCCATGATTTGCGAGCCTAGGCAATTTGGGCGAGAGAAAAAACCGAAAAGAACAGATGGTCTCACCGCTGCATTAGTGCCTTGACCTTTGGATCAACATTATCTTCAAACACCTGCTCCGTTGAATCGTCTGGCAAGAATGCATCTTCGTCTGGGGAGTCCTTCCTATCCAGATGGGTGAATTTCTGCGACGAGTTAGTTCCCTTACGGCACCTCTTGAGTATTACACCATGCACCTGACGTTTCACCACTCGACCCCTTGCGATCCGCTTCATAGCTTCTTCTCGTTGCCGAGCGCGGAGAAGCCTTGCTCGGTATTCGGCTTCCTCTGCTTCCAACTCACGTCGCCGTCTGTCGAGTGCTTGAGCTGCGACCCAGTCGTTCGCTACATGCCATGGTTGTGAGGCCTTTTGGATGTAGGGTTAGAAGGGGGCACGTACAATCGCTCGTGGCAAGCTGATCGAAGTAACCCTTCCTGGCACGCTCGTGGTCGTCAAGTAGCCAGGAGATTGTCGCGCTCAACAAGCTTGCTGTCTTACCCTGGTGGGATATTGTTAGAGTGAGAGTATTGAAATGCGCTTTGGCGATTTACAGTCCCAGTTGGACTCTCGACGACGGCGATAGCTTTGTCCTCGATTGCCCTGTACAGGTGCTGCATGAGACTAAGCTGGATGTCATACGGCTTATCATAAGGGAAGATGGGGAAAGCGTCTGGGGTCGAGAGCGAGAGACCTGAATCCATCCTTGCCCACAGACCGTTAGGCACACGGACGCGGCTCGGAAAAGTCCTGTTCAGTAAAATTAAACCCGCCCGGCTTCCGTCATTTGCCCGACCCTCACCCGCATACCACGACCAGCTGGATCAGCAACAATAGAGTCTATCCCTCTAACTACCTTCCGTACAACCGCTCCGATGAAGTTCAGGTCCGTTTCTCTCAAGCTTGCAGAAAGATTCACCCTAAACCAACCCAAATAACATAGTTCATCGCTCAAGTTCAATGCCGTCTCCGAATGGTGGGATGAATACATTGAGTAAGCACATCTCTAAGACAAAACCGCCCCAGTCCCTCACCCTCCCAAGCTACGATGGCCTCAAGAAGCAGATATACCTTGTCGAGAAACGACAGTCCGGTTTAGACTCAAATTACCATGATCTTGAGTCTCAGCGTAACCCCCTTCTCGGCAACTCCGGAAGCGACCAAGCGTTCACTCAATATCTTGACCGCGAACTCAGGAAAATCACTATTTTCTATGAGTCACAGGTAGCCGAGCTGTTCGAAGACATTGAGGATCTTCAGGCGCAAGTCACGGAACAGGAAGAGGAGGAAATGCGCAACTACCCCGAGTTTGACGAGGAAGACGAAGACGAGGAGGACGAAGACGGGGAGAGAGAGGATGATGCTGCCTCACAACCCGGAGAGACTTCCAAACATCGAAAGAAAGGTGTCGTAGCGTGTTGCTGTACCCCAGAGACACTATTAACTGAGGGGGTCAGGGAGAAAACGACAGAACTCAACTCTTCGACGACTGAGTTTATCTTCAAGCGAAGAAGGTGCTGAACTCGACGCAGGGATTTCATCCCTTCGCCGCGGGGGATCCTCCCTGCGAGGTAAATCACCCAGGGTATCTGCCCGCACCTTGGTAAATACTTGGAACTCCCTTACTCAAAGCGCATCCCCTGCGCAACTTCCGGAGACCGTGTGGACTTCCGACACCGACTATGCTTGGGATGTGAGGCTCCTATTTAAGCGCAGAATAACCAACCTTTATGTCGCGGTGGCTTCCCTCAAATCTTACGTCGAGCTCAACTACTCTGGCTTCAGGAAGATCCTGAAAAAGTGAGAATCATGCTGAGCTTCAGTGTTTGGTATATTAACTCAAGATCCCGTCAGATACGACAAGGTCACCTTCAGCGAGGTGGGTGACACTCCTGGAAACCACAATCTTCGTCCTCATCATCGCTTCGCAGTTGAAAGACAGATACCTGCATGATGTGGTGGAACATACACTTCCCTTTACCCAGGCATCCAAAGACAAGATCGCGACGGCCTTGCACAAGCTCCTCCACCTTTATGCTCACTGCGTGACTAAGGGAGAAGTCTCTGCCGCCCAGCGACAGCTGAAACTCCACCAGCGAGAACATATTGCCTGGGAACGTGATACCGTATGGAGGCAGATGATTGGCCGCCAACGTAGAGGGGAGGTGGACGGCGATCTGGAAACGCTTGGAGGTACCTTGGCAGTCCAGCAAGAGGCAAAAGCCGTCCAAATTCCTACTCCCCTGGGTAGCCTGAAGCTCAAGCGTCGCCACATATGGCAAGCGATCGCCGTCGCTGTGTTCGTTACCCTGTTGCGCGTCCAGAGCGTCGACGGGGATGAGGCCAACAGATGTTTTGCCATCCTAGTCCTTGCAACAATATTGTGGGCCACAGAGGTACAATGACCTAACCTCGACTTGGAAAACCCCTGACCACGACAGACAGGCTATCCCTCTGTTTGTTACATCAATACTCATACCATTACTTCTGGTTTGTTTGCGTGTAATACGGAACACGAGTGAGGACGGCGTTGTAACCCGTTTGACACCACCGGAGGCCACCAAGTAAGTGTCCAGATCTTCAGGTCTACGTTACCCTCATCACAGCCAGGTATATCTTTTCTGTCATGTTCTCCCCGACTATCATGCTGTTGATTGGAGGATTTACGATCGCATCTGCCCTGAGCAAAACTGCTATAGATCGCGTCCTCATTACCAAGGTCCTTAGCATGGCTGGCACGCGCCCGAGCACAGTCTTGCTTGCGTTTATGGGGGTTTCTTGTTTCGCCAGCATGTGGATAAGGTGAGTGCAATGAAGTTCTGAACTGTCACTTTTCTGACCCCCACCTAGCAACGTTGCCGCTCCGACATTGTGCTTTACACTTATCCGAGTTTGTTTTTTCCTCAACAAGACGGAGGAGTAACTCACCCGTTTCGGTAGCCCATACTTCGTACACTTCCACCGGGGTCGGCTTTTGCACCTTGCTTGATTGTGAGCCCCATCCGCCTCACCTTTTACTCCGCCATTGATTCCTGAGCTCGTAGCTTGGGATTGCCCTAGCCGCGTATGTGGGACTTGAGCTTTACTCTGGCATCAGCTCAATCATCATGACTCAGAAACATTGGAGGACAATCTTCCCCGATTTCATCCCCTCAGAACTTGATTGCTCTTCAGCACATGGATCCGCCCCTTGATTGGGCGAGGTGGTTTGCTGTCGCGCTACCCGTGTCCACCGTGTCGATTGTCTTGATTTGGTGGTTGCTACTCGTCAGCTACAACCCTGCCCGTTCCCCTGACCCAACAGAACCCGATATCGAAGTGAAACCCATCCGTGCGACTAAGGAGTCGTTCACTCTGAAGCAGTATTGGGTGTCATTTGTATGCCTTGCAACCATCGGGCTCTGGTGTGTAGAACACCAGATCGAAGCTTCGGTCGGAGACATGGGAATTATCGCCATTATTCCGATTGTTGCGTTCTTCTCGACTGGGGTATTGAAGAAGGTACCTGTTAGGTGCCGGTTGCTCCGAGAGTTGGTGGTTGACGCACCATCTAGGACGACTTCGAACATTTCTTATGGACGGTAGTTTTCCTTGCAATGGGTGGAATTGCCCTCGGAAAAGGGGTAACGAGCAGCGGGTTGTTGGATGTAATGGACGAAGCCATTCGAGGCATCATAACAGATATGTCTCTGTATACTGTAGTCCTGGTCCTCTCTGGGATCGTATTGGTTTGTACCTTGAGTTTTCACGACCTTGCAGCCAACTAAACCTGTAGCGCTCCGCAGGTCATATCGACTTTTATCAGCCACACGATTGCTAGTGTATTGTTGGTCCCTATCGCAAAGGAAGTCGGGAAGAACCTCCCCGGAAATCACGCCAATTTGCTTATCTTCTTGACCGGGTTAATTTGTTCGACTGGGATGGGTATGCCGGTATCCGGGTTCCCAAACCAAACTGCGTAAGCGCCGCTCCCTTTCAGCAAGATTCTCGTATTTCTGACGACAAACAGCGCTACCCAAGAAGATGAACTTGGTCAGCTGTATTTATCCAACATCGACTTCCTGAAGAATGGCGTTCCTGCGAGTATCGTCGCAGCATTTGTAAGTATTCTCCGGAGAAACTGGGTGTCCTCTTTGAATTTGATGGTGCCTTACAGGTCGTGGCCACCATAGGATACCTTCTGATGAAGGTCGTTGGGCAAGTGACCGCCGTAAATTCATCCGAAGAGGTGCTCACATTGTGACACGTTTAGGCTTTAGCTTGAATGCCCCGTGTCGGGTAACAAAGCAACAATTCCTGACAGTCTTGTGTTCCTTGTACACCTTGGAGAGAGATGTTGCTTGGTCGATCTCGACGTCACCATTGTACACAGTTTACTCCCGGGACTAAGATACAATACAGCTACGCGATTAACCGTACTTAGGATATTAGAGGGATCGTCCTGAATAACAGCGGACGGCCAACGGATGCAAAGTGTGGTTACCATGGTCTGAGCGGCCGGCGCACAGACACGTCACGACTGTTTACATCAGAATCCATGGTCCGAGAGAAGTCTGATTGGTCGTCCTTTCTGGGCATTCCTCCACCCGACATTTCTCCGTGAGTTTCTGATTTGAATCTCGAGGAATGATCCAGATCGTGAATCTGTGGTGCCTCGGTTACGTATACGCGCTGATCATGGTTCACAGGTGCTGGGGCGGGAGGGGGAACGTCCCCACGTGGAGGAGGGACTGAGAAGGGGGGAGGTTCCTCGTTTGGTTCGCCTTTCACGAAGGGGCGAGGGGGGCGTGGCGAAGGTAGTATTGGCGCCACTGCCTCGTTAGAGGGAAAACTCAAGGGAGGTGGATAAATGGAGCAAGATCTATACAACCACTTCATTAGCGGGAATGATCACCAGGTCAAGGCAGAGAGTCGCTGACGATGTGGGGGAATGATGCACCGAGGAGTCCCTGCGTTTTAAACGCTCAAGTATCGCAGTGGGTGGGTCGCGATCACCTATCGCATTAAACCCCACCAGATCAGCGACAGATGGAAGGGATACCGCATAATTAGATGACGAAGGTCGAACCGGAGGGAGAGTAACCCTGGGTGCCTCACGAACAATTGGGGAAGTTGATACCGGCCGCCGGGGGTAAGACTGATCAGATGGATGGCTGACATGGATCTCCGGCCGATGATTGAGGTAAGATGACTGATACGGACTATAACGTGGTGAACCTGGATGCGATGTGGGTGTTGGCGAGTTGGGTGGCCGCGGAGGGGGGAGTTCCCGGGAAGTGGACAAGAGGTGTTTCGTGTCCTGTGGGTTTCCAACATAGAATTGTTGTTGGAGGGGAGGCAGGTGGCCTCGAGAAGGTAATGACTGGTCTACAGGGGACATAATGCTCCAGGAGTGGCTGGTGCCGTTTGCAGGCCCAGCTACCCGGCGATTTCTGCGCCTGCGTGCGTCCCCGGAAATAATTTGACCAAACCCGGGTTGGTCAGGGGCAATACAAGTGTTTGGGAAAGTTGGCCTATGACGGCCAGCCTTCAGGCCAGCTGGAAACGATGGGAGACCACAGACGTACCCGAATAGAGGAACAAGGTCATAACGGATATGCCACGCAACCCTTGTCAATCCTCAGCTTTTAACATACATACTAAAAATGTGGAATCCACCTGCGAGAAAGTCTGAGAGCGACCTGTTCGAGGTGAGTAACCAACCGTTGGTCGAAAAAATGACAGGATCCTACCTCGTATGGCATCCAGGTCCCTTGAATCTTGAGATAACCTCCACGAACCCTACGGATGCGAGCGGCAAGTTCTGGCTCTGATTCCACCATTTTTACAATGTCAGCTAGGAGAGCAAAGTGGGTAAATGGGATCGTCAAATGCGCCATTCGAGTTACCTTTGGAGTGCCCAAGTGCTAGGAAACGGGTGTGATCTTTCAGTTATTGGTAGGGGTGGCCTCCAGCAACCACCACGAACCTTTCCAAATTCCGGTCCATAAGATATAACCATCATCCATGTCCATCATGATCCACTGGCCGAGGAGAGGATACTCGTACACAGGACTACCTCCGTGTCAGAGGGTATCCATGGTCAAAGCACCCGGCAGAACGTACATATAACCGCGGGGGTCGTTACTGGTAATATATCGGCCTTTGGTGACGTTGTGGTTTGGACTCGTGTATGGACGAAATAGCCGGCGGGAAACTTCGTGCTCATGAGGAGACTGGGGAGGAGACTGAAGAAGGGGGGTTAGCCAGCGAATGGTTATCGTGTCATGCCACTGACGCCACCAGCTGTGGGTCGCACCGACATAGTTGTACGACAACCCAAGATCTGGCGAGGGGAGCAACGGATGGGGATCGACCGATTCGAGGTCAAGGAGAAGGGGAAGAAGAAAAAAAACTAGTAGACGAGCGCAGTTTTATTGATTTTCGAGGGAGGTGAAGTGGATAAGTTTGGTCATGGCACGAGCGTGCCGTGCCGAGCGAAAGACATCTTCGATCATTCCTTTCGAAGCCAATCTAAAGGAAATTTATGAGCAGCCGACCGTGACCAAAAAGGACCGGCTGGTGCCGATTGCGAATAACTTTGAAAACATGCCAAGTTGCCGGAGAGAAATTGGTTGACCCATGACTGCAAAGAGGACATGTGATTGGCAAGAAATCGTTTTTAAGGTTGTGTCTGGAAATCCAAACAGCCTACTACACCTCGGGGGGAGGCCGGGTCGCACATCAGGCGGATCGTGCGCTCGAGGGACGAGTTCCTGATCAACGATCGGTGATGTATTGATCGAGCTTGGTGTCCGCTGAGTTGCCACCTGTCCCGTCCGACGGCGCGGATCTCCTCATGAAACGGTTTCGGGCCCGTGTGGGGAGCGGCAAAGGTTCCGGCATCTTTCCCGCTCCCCCGTGGACGAGAACAGCGGCCAACGACCCACATGCCGTGCCACCAACTGCACCCAGTCACTTGCGTCACGAGGCTGGCAGACAGCCAACATCGGTTCCGGGGCTCCGGCAAAAACACCGGTGAGGGACACCCCAGGTACAGACCAACGGCAGAACATATTCCCCAGACATTACGACAGACCGAGGTCTTGACTAAATATCGACCACGGACCCAATTCCTCGTTTCACCTCCTTATCACTCATATACCATTACCCGCCCAAAGGCTGGGCTCGGTCCCCGTCGTTCCCCGGTAAACCTGTCCATTAAGCCCAAATTATCAACAGCCTCCTTTCTCACTCGTCAACATCTTCATTGACCCCATCTTCACTCCATATTCGGAGGAACTACATCTCCATCAGATTCAACGGCCCGGCCAGAGACACGACTCCACACTTACAGTCTCACGTTGCTCGGCAATATCTTCCAGCGTGGCAATTGGCCTTGTCACAAATGGAAGCCTATCCCACGAAATTCCAACCATATTCCGCCGGGTGACGGCTTTATCACCTATCGCTGTCTTCTTCCCTACCACCCACTTTACACATTTCCTGTGTGCACATTAATGGTGTACACGGACGATTAAATGGGACTATTGCTCACTCTTCCGATATGCCATATGTTGATTTCAGATACGCTTTCAGCAGCATGACCACGCTGATGATGACGGAAGATCGCATCGATGGAAGCATGCCCTCAGACACCACGACTTGTTCCTGACTCGTTCCGCTGTCCCCGTACAGCTGTGTTAACAAGTGGGTCGGAGACACCGTCTCGATCAATTGGGCCCCGGAAGTGGAGAGAACGGATGTCAGATGCTTGGCGACCGTCAGTACATCTTCTTGGACCTTATACTCAAAACATGCGAGATTTTCCGCCATGTATCTTGCGAAGTAGACGTCGTGCTGGGTCGTCGCTTCCTGCACGTCGAACACCTTCGACATGGCCCGCAGGAATTCTAACCTCGCCGGCCGTTTCTCCCGGGCCAGAGAGTACCATCCGTGCAGCAAAGCAGTTGGCGTGTGCTGGTTAATCCGGAACCCTAGTGGCGATCATAGATTTATCTGCAAAGATAAACAAGAGGCGCAAGCACCCACCTTGAACAGCGTCGACACCACAAAGTGACTTCTGGTAGTCGAATGATGCCCTCGCGCTGACGAGATATCGAGAATTCAACAAGGACGAATGTTTGTTGTGCAAGATGTGATGCAAGGAGCTTGCGCGGTTGCTGATCGAGAGGATAGGGCTCGTTTCTAGCGCTACGACCACCGGGAATGACTAGGATTCCTTGTTAGGAACTCTTGGGCACAAACCCTCCGTGTGCTTACCTGAAGTGGATGAGTTAACCCCTGTTTGATCGTAAACGTGAGGACGTCTATAGCCCCGCCCTGGAGTTGAGGAACAGGGGAGAGAGCTGCCTTAAGGATCGGGTCGAGGTACCGTTGTAGAACCGCAGAGCTGACTCTATGCACTTGAATCAGCTTCCGGTTAATTCAGGGCACCGTGACGGGACACACCCGGATTCAGCGAAGTCCTCCGTATTTCCAACTAGCTCGGCAAGATTGACTTTCTCATCAGCGCCATTCGTCACTTTCAGCCCTATGGCTAGATTTAGTAAGGCCTGTTGAATCAATACCGGCAGAATCGCACCCTTCTCCTTCTCCATTTCGGCATGCTTTGATGCCTCGGAGACAAGGAAATCGTGGAGAATCTTCAGCATTCGGCCCTTGGTTTCGTCCGAATCAGATTGGAAGATCTTGTCCATGATTCTCGTGGAAGGTTCCAAAGTCATCAGCGAGGGTTGGGCACGAAATAGGAAGCCTATGGATGTAGAGGACCATCAGGCAAAAGATGCTATCGGAGTTGGGGCTATTGATTACCTAAGCATTGCAAGAGACGCCCTTTCAACATTGAGTCGGAAAACTTGTCATAGAGGCGAACTAGCATGGTATAAACGTGGTCCGTAACTGAACCCTGTGCAGCCGAGAGACCCACAGGATGAGAACTCATAACGAACTGGATGAAATATTCACTTACTGGGGAGACTGCTTGCAAAACAGTTCTTACATCTGAACCACGAAAGGTCAGGTTAAGTCAACGGCTTGGAGGCGGCTCATACGTGCCTTCTCTTTGCTCGCTAAGATGATCGAAATCGCAGTGCTCGCATAATAGCGACACTATAAGTATCAGCATAGATAGGCTCCTATTATCCGCAGGCGATAGTTGAGCGTTCACAGGTTTCCCAACAAACTTCTGGAGAAGTCCTACAGAGGGTAAGATTAAATCAAAGGAGAAATCGCAACAATCGTACCGTTACAAGATTTGAGTAGGTTGACGAGGCGCAGAAAGTCACGAGTTAGACACTGCACCACTGTGCACATACATGCGACAGTCTCCTGTAAACCCTGAACAAAGAGTTAAACCGAGTGTTACCACAAGAAGACAATTACCCTTACGTTTAAACCTGCGGATGGTTTAAGAATCATCGGTTGTAGGGCAAGTTGCAGATCCTGCCCGAAACCAGTTGCTGTCTTGGGCATGTGAGGGATGGCAGCTCGGAAAACTTTGAGAAGGTAGTCTGCGATCGTTTGTTCATCTTCTGTAGAAGTAGTTTTATCGTCCTTGGATTTCTTCTCGATGGACAAAACTGCACCCTTAAGGTACGGTATAAGCGTTGAAGCCTTGGAGGCAGTCAACAGCTGAGGATATGCGGACGTAAACAAATGAATTGTCCGTATGCTGTTGGTTGTTGTCTGTGGTGGTTTAGCCGTCGTTCCGTCCTGATTGTCTAGAAGGGACTTACAAAGCCTGGAACATCGGAGGCATCAACCAATCCGTCAATCAATGTGTCGCAAATCTCAGCGTAACGGGACCGCAAGAGTGCGATGTCAGACTCCTGCTTATCAACCATCATCTTGTGGAGAATATCTTCCAGCGGCGATTGCCTCTCCCTGAAACCTGCCAAGACGCCCATGATGACAGCGACTGTTGAGGATGCCTCTGCTTTGTTATGCTCGCGTTTCGACCCAGCGACAGACGGGTCATGGAACCACAAATCCTCCAGTGTCTTTACAGCCAGTTCCTTGATACTGGGGTCCTCATCGAACCAACGCATCGCCAGTTTTGTACAGATATCAATGCGATGATCAGTATCGTCCGACGTCTCGTAGAATGACTTCAACAGCTTGATAACGCGCTTACGAACAGCGAGACCGGTATCCTATTACCAATTCATGTGAGTAGAAATCCAAGGAAATGAAACAAATTGCGTACCGCCACACGTTCGGCAACCCTTGGGTAATACTCACGGGCAACAACTGGCGAGTCAATCATGTACTTCCCAATGAGATCGACTGCGGCATCACGGACAGCGGTGGAGTGATCAAGTAAATGAATTTCGATGGAACTTCGAACGTTGTTCTGGGCCAACCGGGTCAGGGTGAGAAGCGAATGAGTGGGGCTGTCGCACCATGGTCAGTATGCTTGGGTCACTGGTCACGATCTGACCCAGGGCCCGGAGAGCCTTGGTACGCATGAAAATCGGCGGTGCGTCCAAAGCTACCAGCACGACATTCAAGATAGGGAGGAATAAACCCTTGAGGCTTTGCACACTTCCCACTTCCTCGGAGAGACGGTCTATGCGTGTTGCCTCCTGCTCGGAGCTGGGGGAAGATTCAGCGCGGAGAAAATTTATTCGACGAAAGTGTATACCCTGGGTCGAAAACATCTGTCGAAGACTCGATCCAAACATCACAGAGCGCGGACTTAACCTTCGATGTAAAGGAATTAAGGCCCTGGCCCAGTTGGTCGTGACCCGGGCTGGCGATAGCTGATTGACATTGTTTCAACACAGAAGCGAGCTCTTGCCCCCAAATCGCCCCAGTGAGCTCTCGGGCACTCTAGAGAGTGAAAAAAAGGTTAGAGAAGCCGCGGTAGAAGTGGGGGACTTACGTCGTAGGACTGATCTTCTGCAGAGTGTTTGCACAAGAACGAGAAGATATCCTGATGTGCAGACACACGGGCATTTAGTTCAGAAATATCCAGATTGGAGTGTACCTTCCCGGCGGTGAGCAGAGCTCATCAAATAAGGAAGTGAAAACATACCTCTTCCATCGGCTTCAATATGCCGTTCCCATTACCCCCAGTCGGAGACCTGGATCCAAATTTGAGGGAAGTGGACCTTAGGCGGGAGGCAATAACGCCGAGGTGGTCCAGTGCCATCGAGCGAGCAGCACCAGTGTCGCTCTGATTTGTCTTCACGTCATCTAGCGACCCGACCTTCTGAAGGATCGATACAAGTTCAGGTACATGATAAAACAACCCACCATGACCTTGGTAATGATCCCAAGTAGCAATCCGGCAGCAGGCCATTCTGGCCAAAATAGTACGACAAGAAGGTCAGAGATAAAGTTGTCGAATATCGCGCGGTATTCGGCTTCATTGCTCGATTTTGTGATTTTAGTCTTGCCCGACCTGGAGAATAGGACATCAGCCAATGTACACTGAACATCTCTCGGTGAGGGTACCTCTGCGTTAGAAAAAGAACGATTGTCTTGGCAGACTTGATGGCCGATTCCAACCCATTACTGTAGAGGTTTATTTCCTGGGTACTTAGAAGTTAGCGTGCGCAGTGAACCAGGAGAAAGGGCTCTACTTCTACGTCATCGTCACTGAACCCAATAGAATTGCTCGGTGTGACCTCCTGGGTTGCCTGTGCCTGAAGGCGCATTTTCATTATCTTTCTTGCTCTCGAGGGGACGTCGTGGGCAGAAGTTTGGACCAGCTGTAAGAGAAGAGCAGAGACAGTATGAATAGACCTTCCATCTCGCAATCTCACGAGAGTTCAGTGAACAAAACCAAGCATCAGTAAATCTGTGGTTTACCTGAATTGTCCCGCTTTTTGTTTTGCATCTGAGAGTCTGCTCAGGGAACTCAGAATCTCTTCAATGATCCACGAACGTTGTTCTTCGTGCAGGGCAAAGATCTACGCCAAATCCCTTTAGTGAATGCGGGCGTAGGGTAATTAAGACTCACGCTTCTGATGAGAGTCAATGCGTCCAGTCGCAGCCCTTTCATTGCACTATTACCCAGTGTGTTATGGACCACGTTACTCTTCTTTCCCTTGCTGTCCGGTACCGTGGGTTCCATGATAAAGAAGGGGCCGATTGCGATATATACTGCTTGAATGATGATCACATCAGAGAGCGAAATGAACTCTGCACATATCAGGTTATTGATCCTGGGAACGACAGAAGATAGTATTTGAAATATATCGGCAATAAGACCGCGGTGTGCTTGGGTTTCCACGGAACTTGTCTGAGCGATAGTGCGCAAGACCGGGGGAACTTGCCCGTAAAGGTCTGTTGCAGCCTCGACGAACGGATACACAATCTTGCTGAGTTGGTTCTTTACAACGCTGAAGCACACCGAGATTAGCTCTTCCGAATAGACCTGAGAAAATGCCGTTAAGCTGGTTTCCTTTACAATAGCATGGGTGCACACCTGCTTGGGAAGTCGGTCACTAGACAAAATTGAAATGCAACACTCCGCAGCCAGTATGCTCTCCTTAGCCGTAGCCAGACATTTGAGCAGGTTTTCAAAGTTGACAGTCGACTCTCGTGCATCGTCGGGTTCGGGGTCGGCAACAACGGGATTGTCATCTTCACTCGGAGCAGGTTCCGAAGTCTTTCCCTTCTTCGACCCTTTACCAGATCTCTTAGCGACAGAACGTTTGACGGAGCTTTGCGATTCCGATGGAAGCTTGAAAGGTTCAAGATCTTCTCCTGTCTGCACCGATCGCTCAAGAGTCTTGAGGAGTCGGAGAATTTTCGGGACCTCTAGATCGGATATCCGTCCATCATCTTTGCGAGCACTGTTCGGGGCACCATTTTGGCCACGAGAGTTCGGAGGCCGGCGTCTTGTCGGCCGAGAGATCTTGCCAACTATGGCGGTGATCTTGGAAATGATGGCGGGGTTGAGGCAAGGACGGGCATAGTTGGTGGTCAGGAACAACGAGAAAAGGTCGTGGCGAAGATCGCCAGGGTCTGGGTACTGGGGTAGATCATCCTCCGCTTCAAAAATATCATCAATCAACGACTCGAGTTTTTCGAAGGGAGCTTAAAAAAGTCAGAAACATTCAAGTGAGACGATTTGAGCGGAGTACCTCTATCATCCCGTCCACCTGTTCGTTTGACAGGAGACGTGCGACCGTCGGTAGCGCTCGTGGCACTGGAGCTACGATATTGAGTAGTTAGCCCCGCAGTTGCGTGACTGTCGTTGGACCGGCCATCGTTAGTTGTTGAGGGCTTGCGAATTGCAGACGACTGGGGCATTGGCACTTGGCTTTTCCAAGTGCTGGGCAGTGGCGGGACATCGACATAAACCTGGTTCTTTTTGGGGATTCTAGGCAAGCTGGAGAGGTCCTTCCGAGGGAGGATAGAACGGTTCACAGAGGTGTGATGCGGAGGCTGTGGCTTCGGAATGGAAACTTCTGTGTCCTCTTCGTGCTTTCTCTTCCTCGGGGTCATTGTCTGAGGTTCTGTGACCCTGGACGTTAGCGTTGGAGTCTGAACATGGAGCGGCACACTACTGGATGATACAGGAGGGATCGTAGCGGGGGGAGTTGGAATCGGGGGTTTGGATACAGGGGCTGGGATTGGGAGGTCCTTGGTCTTGCTCGTAACGAATTCGTTGAAGAACTGGGCTGAGGTCTCGGGTTCGTATACCTTCCGCGGCGGACGTGGTTGTTCTTGCAGAGCATTTGCAAGGGAGGACGATGAATGAGCTATCCCTGGCGGAGGGGTCGGGTACACATATGGTGTGGAAGACAGGGTGTGCTGGAATATTGATTGGGCAAATTCACTGGGTTGGTACCCTCTCTGCCAGGCTGTTGATGGGTCTTGTTGGGGGTAACCGTAATTGCTGCCGGGGTAGAAAATCAGCAACTCATGGAGACTTGGATGGTGTTGCTCTGCGCACTAAGATGGTGTCTCCGTGAGGTATCGAACTGCTTCATTTCGGGTATTCTCCCAATACCCACCATCGCCGGGGTTCGGACGTCCCGAGGTCAAGTATTGAAGCTCGTTCGCATACTCTCCGTATTCCCCGTCGCAGTCCATATGCTGGTATTGAGGGTGCATATAAGTGGGACTTATGGTGAGATTACTGAGGTGTCGTGCCACTGAGATTGAATGAGAACCACGCGGGATGTGTATTGCATCAAAAGCTAACCATGTGTTGTTGGGGTCGCAGACGCGAAAGGGTACACTGCGAGAAGCCTGTGGGCATCTTGGACGGAGTTTGCGACATATCGTCCAAGATTAGGGTCGGAGGGCGGTTGAGAGGAATGATGCTGATGACTTTGACTCGGCCGTCGATTGCTGTTGTTGTGCATTACTGCTTGAGATGGATGGGATGTTCTGCAGCACACTCGAGGCGAGAGGCCACCGCGCGTAATGAGGAGTTTAACGAGAGAACGCTCTAGTCGATCAAGTTTCGCACGGCTCACGCCAGTCAACGGTCTCTGGGCACACGATGGAGTAAAGGGCGCGGGGCGACGGGCATGGTATATACTGATATAGACTCTGAGGTGATCTCGGTACTCCGTGCTGTTGCTACGATATGTTACTTATCAATCAGTTCTTTCCCTTCACCCTTGAACTTGTCCAGCTCCTGCTTCCACGGCTTCCAGTCTGCGCCGTACTTCCGTAGCAGTCGAGATAATTCTCCTCGTTGCTCGGACTGGGCAGATGATCAGCATAAGCTGAATGAGGCAACAAACACAGCTTACTATGTTCCACGGTTCTTCCCCGCCATAAACGTCCTCGAACAGTTGCTTGAGTTCGTGACGTTTCAGCTTTTCAACACGTTTAAATGTGGTCATAACCTCTTGTTTCAGCCTTTCCTTGGTAGCATCATCTTCCTCCTTCGACCACCACCCCCTGGACTCCATAAAGAGTCGGAACCTAACGATAGGGTTGTCCACCTTCTTCCGATCTTCAACCTCCTGTCGAGGACGGTAGGCAAAAGAATCATCGGAGGTCGAATGATGTCCAACACTGCAAAGTTTTGGGTGTAAGTTGCTATGGATTAGAATGATATCCAATGCAATTTACCGATAACTCATTGCTTCTACCAACACAGCTCTCCCACCTTCAACGCACCGCCGTCTGGCCTCGGAAACCGTACTAATGACAGCCAAGATATCATTACCATCGACCCGAATGGTATCAATGCCATAACCCGCGCCTCGGGCAGCAATCCCGTCCCCATAGTATTGTTCCGAGGATGGTGTGGATATGGCAAAACCATTATTCCTTGCAATGAATAGGGTTGGGGACGGAATTGTAGATGCTAGCAGCATTCCTGCATGAAAATCACCCTCTGATGCGGCTCCTTCACCGAAATACACAGCTGCGCAGTTCTTTCCCCGGCGTTTGGGATCGCGCTTTATCGCGTAGCCGACTCCGGCGGCTTGAGGGATCTGAGTGGCAAGCGGGGAAGATATGGTATGGAAGTGATGTTCCGGAGACCCAAAATGCTAAGTAAGGTGTCAACGATCGGCAATGTCAACCCGTCACAGATTTCGCCTACCACAGGCATCTGGCGGCCCTTCGTACTCGCGTCCTCTTCATTACCAAAGCACTGCGCCATCGCTGCGTCTATGCTGAAGCCACGCCAGAGTAAAACTCCCATTTCACGGTATTGCCCTAGTAGGGATAAACACCAGAAAACCACGGGGTTGTAACGGCAAACACACCCAACACTCTGTTGATCGTAAGCGTGTGGAATTAAACAAAGGAAATGGATAGATTACTCGTCATCAGGGGCAAGAGCCGCAGCGGAACCAATGATCGTAGCCTCTTCTCCGTACTAGAAACAGTGAACTTCGGGACCTGACTTTCCTATTTGCACTCACAGAAGTCATCTGGGGAGGTGGTAAGTGCAGCACACCGGAACGTGAGACAGAGAGCATACATAGAACGATATTTTTCCTTGACGTTGGACATTGTTCAGGAGGGTATCCAGCGTGGGCAACAGAAGCATCTTCTCGTATCTTGGGTAGATTCAGCGTAAGCATTGGAAGAAAAACATGGATTACGTACAATTTGCGGGCAAGTCCCTCGTCAATCTACCGGCCGGAACAAAGGAATTAGAAAGTCGAGGGCAGTAAGTGAGATGGCAATACCTTGGGGAGCTCTGCACCCTCGAGAGGGATCCCGACGCCATCTAAGATGCGATAGGTTGGGATTTGAGATCCGTCCGGGTTCACCGAGTTGAAGAACTTGAGTTTGGGGGTAAACGGGGACTGGGAATTTGGGAGATGGCCGTGAGCCGAAGCCTGAGATGCGAATCTCCGTGAGTGGGTTCCAACTGCAACGAAAGACCTGTTCCACAAGGGCATTATTTCGCCGAACAGGTGTGGGGAAAGACGGATGGTGAGTGATGGGACCGGAAAAGGCAAGAGCGGAGGATTCTGAAATGGATTGCCACCGAATGTTGATCAGCAACGGTCTCGATCGCCCCAATGTATCCGAGACATGGCCGGTGGGTCGGTTGCCGACCTTGTTCCTCTCCCTCTTCTCAGTTGCGCCGCGGGGCCAGAGGCGTTTTTCTTTCGTACTTTCTCCCTCGCTCCTTCGTAGCCAATGCTGCCTGTTATTTTCATTCTCTTCTTTCTTTCCTCAGCCACGGCTTTCACTGTCATTCGTTTCTCCAATATTCGACAATGCGGGCCATTCAATGTCACTTTCTCGGGCGCCCAGCCAACTGCCCTTCCTCTCACTCTTACGGTCGTGCCATTTGGCTCGCCAGCTGTACCACTCTCGATCCCCCTCCCAAACCCTGAATGGGATTCGAAGACTAGCACGGGAGTCGCGATCACCTTTCTACCCTATCCAGCAGGGACAACCTTTATAGCCTCTCTTGATGATGCTCAGGGCCGGGGCACGGGGTTTACATCGGATATCATCAAGATCTTACAATCTGGTGACGCTTCGTGTGTCTCCACAGCAGAGAAAATACAAACCTACACCGCCGAACCACCATTTTCCCAATGTCAGCCCTTCAACGTTGCCTTCGACCCCACACAGGCCGTATCACCGGTAGCCCGCCTATTCGTGCCAAATGGTCAGACCCTCCTCCTTAATCAAACGCAGGAGCCATCCGATCCTGGTACCACGAGTTTCATAATGGCCGCCTTCCGTGGCCAACCCGCGGTCCTGCTGTTTAAAGATGGATCGAATCATCTTCAGTCTACGGACCTGCTGACTGTGGCGGGGGATGTGACCAGTGACAACCGCTGTTTCCCTGTCAAACCGGGTGGAGATTCGGGGGGATCTCATCAAGTTGGTTTATCCAGGTGAGCGGAGGCCAGTGCGACGGTTGATCCCATTGCTGAGAACCCACCAGGCAGGCTGTGATTGGGATTGTTGCTTCCATTGCTGGCGTGGTGGCGTTATTGTCCGTTCTTATTGCGGTGTACTTTTTTCTGCAGCGCAGACAACGCGGGCGAACTCACAGGGCAATGCAACAGATGGGAATCGAGGGCGGTCCTGGCTTGACCAGACCACAAGTCTCTCCACCTATTGACCCGCAATCCCCCCAGTCGTCGGGGGATGTTATCACCATAATCAACAAACCGATACCCTACCCGATGGAAAGGTACACGAGTACCCCCCTGTCCCTTTATTCTGTCCATTCAATATCGAATAACTACGCTCTGGACCGTCGCCAGCAAATGCAGTCACTAACCGCTGCTACCGCCGACCTGGATCAAATCCTTAACGCGCCTGTTTTCACGCCAAACAGCGGTATCAAGGCGTGGTCGTCAACGATGTCACCTGCCACCCCCTACTCGCGAGGCGTCCGGAGCCTGGAACCGTCGACTGGAGCAAGAGAGCAACCGAAGGCGACAGTCCCGATCTCTCCTTTGTCTTCTTTATCAAACTTTGGCGATTCGATCATTCCTGCCAGTTACATTCGTGCTGGGATTATGGAGGCGGAGCCTGGAACTGGAGGTGGGGGACAGCGTACTGCTTCTCGAAGGAGTAGCACAACGGTCACCATCCCTGGACAAGCAATACACCGTGAACGAGATGGTCGTGATGACCCTTACCTTTAGCTTAGCTTTTTTCCTCCTTCTGAGAAGGTATCCTGGATCGCTTTTACTCGTTTCGGTGCACTCAGTTTTATTTGTGTTCGAATACGTGCTGTATTTTTGCTCGCCACCTTGCGATAGCTGTGTACCTGCAAAATTCGGAGAAGCCATCGTGATCGCTGTTACCATCATCCCGTCGTTGCCAGATCGAGTGCGCTTCGGCTTTGTTGTTGCTCACAAGTTCTTCCTCTGCCTTTTCCTTGATCGTCCTACTTGCTGTCTTTCCTTTCACCCCACATTCTTTTCGTCTTCGTTTCTCCTTTGTTCGGCTTTTGCGTGTTTTCTTCCAGCGTACTTGATTTGGTCAACTCTCGAACCACACCACCCTAATGTCTCGTCAACAATACCCTGCCACCCCGCCCCATGGAGCGAATCTTTTTATCGACACAGTGCCCATTTATCAGACTGGTCCACCAGTTACGCAACCGCGCCGCGACCAGTACCCGCTGTACAGCCCGTGCGTCTTTCATTATGTTCTTACCCTAACCAAAGTTGGTTGAACCTTTATTCCTAACTAGTCGCGATAACTCCGATGCTCAGGACGATGCGAATCCGTTCCGAAATCCTCAAATGACCCAAACCGGCCCTATTCCACTTGTCGCTCCACGTCCCGGATACGCCACCAATATCTCAGCACTGACTCTCAACCATCTATCCCCTGTCGCGACTCCAGTTGGACGCCTCCCCGGTGATACGTTTGATCGTGGATCTCCCGCAATTGCCGTCCCACAAACACCACATCCACTGCAGCCCCCAGTTACCCCCATCGCGCCGGTCTTCGTTCAGCCCTTAAAGACCTCCGCCGTCAAATTCGCCCCAAAGCAGCCGATCATGCGAGGAGAGAGAGAAGAAACCCTGTTACCAAAGCGCGGAGAACGTGGTGATCAATTCTGGAGGAGGTTCAGCATGGTTGCGAAGGTGGAAAACAACAAACCTAGGTCGGTCATCTTCAGATCTTTCGTTCAACGTCTTTTGATAGGGGATTTTAGCACCTGGTTGGCGAAGACAAGCGGCGGACAAAGTCGCTTCAGCCGTTGGGTATGGGTCTTGGCCGTATTTATTGTTTTGGTATGAAGTATTCATCCGGTCGCTGCTGCCGTTTGTTGACCTGATTACACCTTCCAGGCCATTGTCGGGGTCTCCGTCCTGGGCTGGTATATGACGAGGAATAATCCAGGCCACGGAGCTCCTACTGCCGTGGGAGGAAAGGGGAACGAGAAACCAATCCCGGCAACCACCAGCTCAGTAGTGGTAGGAAACTTGGGAGGCTCCACGCGTTTACATGTATCTCCAACGCTCACTGTGGCCAAACGCGAACCCTCATTTACCGGTGTTGCCAATATACCTGGCTCCCGCCCGGGTCATCAGCACAAGAGGTTACGCCGTGGAATTACCCACTTACAGTAATGGCGCGGACTCACAGAACTGTGTCATTCGCAACACACTCCCAGCCCGTATCTCTTGCTAACTACCCACTTATTATACCCCGCCATTGCCATTGCCAACCTCCTCCATATCCCTGCCTTTGATCCTCGACACCGTTCGCGCTGCATTTAACCAGAGCCCATTTAACTCTATGTACTTTCTAGCACACATCTACACACTTGTCCTGGAGCTTGCATTTTGAATTCCCGGAATAATTGGACTTTTCATTGATTTCGAGGTTTGCCCGCCTGCCGTTGTACAAATTAGGAAGTGGGTAAGAACTAGACGCCCTTCGGTGCATTTTGCCGACAAACACGACCAAACAAGAGTCATTGCCGCCAATTGTCCGCCGAATGTGTCGTCGAAAAGCACAGTGGGCTGAGGTGCTTGGTATAAATAATATGTCGCAACCATTTGTCGGAACCACAGTCTCCCTCCCTCTCCTGTACCTCATGACACCTCCTACCGAACTTACTCTCTTTACCGTTACCACTCTTTTCGGGTGCATCCTCTCGCTCGTCTGCCTTCCATGGCAAATCAACAGCACGAACATCAGCTCCGTACTCCTGAACTCCTGGCTTCTCGTAGGTTGCTTCGTGCTATGTGTGAACTCCCTTGTCATGAACGCCACAATTTGGTGCGACATCTGTGAGTAATTTCCGCAACATCGCCATTCATTCACGGCAGGTTGACGCCCCCCGTGGCGAACACAGCTACAAAACTGATGGTTGGCGCATATGTCGGAATACCTGCATCAACGGTTTGCGTCCTACATCGCTTGCATATGACCATTTCTGCTCCCAGTTCCCTCCCAGACAAAGTGCGTGCAAACAACACAAGAATGATCCCCTTTCTTATGTCTTATTTCAGCGGTTCTATCAATTGTTTTGCAAACTCGCTCTTATGCTGGGCATGCCAGCACTGATCATTGTCGTCCGTGAGTCACAACCGTTGGACCCTCAGAACCCTTTAGGACTAATATATTCCGACCGTCCCTCAGACATCATCGTACAAGGTTTGTTCCTGGGATCTCACGCTGCACGATAACCCGAGCCAACCACCTTCTTTCATAGATCGGCGGTACATCCTTATTGAACAGGCAGGATGTATCCCCAGCATTTCGCCCTCGCTACTTCCCCTGGTTGCTGTGCTCATTTGGCCCCTCCTGTTCAATATTGCCTCTCTGGCTTACCTTGGTATTTTTTTTGGGGCTTATGCACAAGAAATTCATCTCACGATCGACCAGGACTCGTCATTCACTTCATTTGTGTACCAAAGCGGGAACAAGGAGGAACCCTAACATCATTCGAAGCGGCGACCCTCCACACTCTGAGACTTTCTATTTCCCTGTTTCTTGGAATTGTGTGCACATGCTCCGCCTCACTGTTCCTTCTTTTGTGGATCGTCAACAATTCAAACATATCCGTCAACTCGCTTCATCACGACTTCCAAACAGTGTACATTGTATCTGCGGACCGGTGGCTGCGTAATCCCCAGCTTCGTACCGCGGTCGAACTGCGGTGGCTCTGGGCAGCTTTGGGCTTCGCGCTTACGATTGGTTTGTTTCCGAAAGAACGAGCCGACCGGCTTCTTGGATGGCTGGCGGCCGCCAAGCTGTATATTCGAACGAGGTCTGCGGTATTCATTCCATTCCGAAATGCGTTAGATATTGACCACCACCATGATAGAATATGGAACCGACCAACTTCGAGTACAGTCTGCCATGGATCTCTCCCCGTGTACATATCCAGAACTTCGAGCTCATCACATGGTGAAGCTCCCGCCATTCCGTCCCTCGCCCGGCAGTCGACACTCGCTCTCACCTTCAACTCTCAAGTCTCTTCCGTGCAACGATCCGCGGTATTCCGCCACACCCCCGAATCAGATACTCGTTCCAAACCCTGCGAGACCAGTCAACACAATGAATCTTCTGAACCTCAAGAGACCTCCGAGCCTGGCGGCCCCCCTCAGCTGAGCCGGCCCCCGCAAAAAAGCGAACATGTCCTGAACCCAGCAACGTCCATGCTATCGCTGGCGGACAGCGCCTACGCGTCTTCTTATCGGACCTGCGAGGAGTCCATTGGCAGGCGTTGACCGCCCCTCGACAGGGTCTGTCTGTACCTGTGTCTGTAATTGCGTATGCCTCTGCGAGGTATTAGTTGTACGATAATTTTACGCTTCACGATCCCTACTGTAACCGCCACGAGCCAGTAATTTACCGGTCATTGATCTGCGATCTATTATGATTATACCCGTGCTTGAGTTCGCTTGTGGGATACGATAGCCATGCTTTGGATCCGGACTGTCGGACGCCCGTCAGACTCGGTCCTCGGATTATCGGAGTTGGTTGAACGTTTCATGTAGTGGGGTGAACCGATCCAGGTTGCAGTGATCGGATCGTAGCGGCGCGGGCTCGCGCCAGTCCCCGACTCCACGACTCATCATGCAATCCCAAGATTTCAATAATCTCTCGATTTTTATTACACATTATCCAGACTGGCACCGGTCAATTGACATTTTCT
>Ga0307513_10002382_pt1 | contig 26079 bp, 32 predicted proteins | sample 15_EM_MG_FD_202174 | JGI IMG/M metagenome (GOLD analysis project Ga0307513, IMG submission 202174) | Populus trichocarpa ectomycorrhiza microbial communities from riparian zone in the Pacific Northwest, United States - 15_EM | ecosystem: Host-associated > Plants > Roots > Unclassified | place...
GCTGCAATGAGACCGCAGTCTATTTATGGTCCCCGAAAGGCTTCCCTCATCCTCGATGTCATCGTAGTCGGTTGCGGTCTTGGTGGTTTAGGTGCTGCGTTTTGTCTCACACAAGCCGGCCACCGCGTGACCATCATCGAATCCCACCTCGTGAAAGAGGAAATTGGCGCAGGCATCCAAATCAGTCCTAATTCCAGCCGGTTGCTCTGGAGGTGGGGTTTGGGCAAGCGTTTGGATGAGATCGCCGCCAAACCGCAAGGTATTACGTTTAAGAGGTACGATACCGGCGAACCCATCGGAACCACGGAGTGGGGAAAGGTCATGGAGCGGGACTACGGTGCACCGTATTACCACATGCACCGTGCCGACCTTCACAAACTCTTATACGATCTGGTTGCCCCGCACGTTACCATCCTCTTAGGTTCGGCCGTCGTTGGATGTGATCCAGCCCAAGTGTCGCCCTCAGTCACCCTCAAGTCTGGGGAGGTAATCAAGGCGGATTTGATCGTTGGAGCGGATGGCGTGAACAGCTACATCCAACGGGTCGTCTCAGGGAAACAGAACCCAGCAGAGCCAACGGGAGACGCAGTCTATCGGACGACAATACCAGCCTCGCTGATGATGCAAGATCCCGAGTTGCGCGAGTTTATTGAACACCCGCGGATGACTGGATGGCTTGGGCCTGGGAGGTACTTGATGGGGTATCCTATTGTGCGTGAATCCCCTTGCTCTCCGAGTCCCGACTAGAGTGTGCTGACCGCATGAGCCCTTTTTATGTAGAGGCCGAGGGAAGAGTATAATCTCGTTTTGTTGCATCCAGACGATGGGTCGGTAGAATCATGTGCCACAGAAGGAAACCTGGAGAAGATGAGACAAGTTTTTGATGACTTTGAGCCACGGTGAGAAGGAGCCTTCCGTTTCCGGAGTGTACCTGCTCGAATACTTACACTTTCGAGTAGAGCCCGCAGGTTGATCGGATTCGTCAAGTCGGCCCTCAGATGGCGCTTAACGGACCGAAAGCCTCTGGATAAATGGCTTCACAAGTCCGCACCTGTGATCCTGTTGGGAGATGCTTGTCATCCGATATTGGTAGGATGCATTGCGGACTTACTCTCAGCCTTATTTCTGATGTCCCTTCCTAGCCATACCGCGCACAAGGCGCCGCGATGGCGATTGAGGACGGAGCCGTCCTTGGCAACCTCCTTTCGAGGATCTCCCGCCTTTCTCAGTTGAGACCCCTCCTCAGAGCCTACCAGGATCTCCGACTTGACCGTACTTCAATGGCACAAGAATCCTCGCGGCTTAACCAACACACCTATTACATTTCGGATGGGTCAGAACAAGGCGAAAAAGATGAGAATATGCGCAAAGCGATGGCCCTGGGACTCTCTGGTAATTCAGGAGCGTCGCAATCTAAATCTGATGGGAACCAAGATCAATGGGACGATAAGAAGAGGGTTGACTTTTTATTTGGTTACGATGCGGATGCCGAGGTAGAGAAATGGTGGTCGGTGCATGGAGGGAGCCGAGGGTGCGTGCAAGATCAAAGTTGTAGAGTTTGTGGCAGTTGGTAGGAATAACTGTTTCACGGTTTATTCATCTGTACTGGTGTATGCAGGTGTCTTTTTTATTCTGTATACAACTGGCCCCAACTGGCCCAAAATCCGCATTCGTGACTGATTGAATACATACATCGAACTCTGATGCACGATGTACGGTGGATTGAAAAGTTGCAGTTTGTTCAGGAACAGCAGACAGTGTCCGCTTCAAAGGTTCCCCCGTGATTTCGTCGGTGGAGATATAAAGCTGGGTGCGGGCGACAACCGTGACTACGGAGCGTTTCGGGGGCATCTCGTACGGTCAGTGATATGGATACGCTGAGTTGGTTATTTCGAAGACATTATGGTTTAAACGTGACCGCAAAATAAGATAGCCGGGAAAGAAGCGAGGATACAAAGCACGAGAAAGTAAAGAGAGAACACCTAGCCCCTCTGCCACCGTTTCTTCTATGATGTGCCAGGGTTTCGTAACAGGGGGGTCCTTTCGCCCAGCCTGGTAGAATGTTCCGGGAGCCCCTCGTTGACAGAGTCCGTAGGAGTAGAAGGAAGTGACGTCCCGGAGTCCGTGTTTGGCCCAGAGATGGTGACACCTCCCACCACATCGTATCCAGCGTCAAGCGAATTGCCAAAGTCATCGATGCGCAATTTGCTTTGACGAAGCTTCCAAATGATGCACATGGCAAGTAGCATCCCCTGCATGATTCCCGCAACCGCATAGGTTATCCAGCTCGTCCAGTTGGTGTTTGGTCTGCATATACCCGTCAGATGATATTTGGAATACGACGGTTGAATATGAGACTGACGTACCTCAAGGCAATAGAAAGCACCATGAAGATGGCCCCCGGGGTCTGGATGAGCATCATTGGAATACTCAACGCCCCCACAAGCTTCATCCGATATGTGTGGACGATCTGAGGCGCGTATTGCAACGCCGCAAGGGTGGCCGACGATACGCCGAGGAACGTAGCCCAGAATTCCAATCGCGTAGTCGGTTCACCGGGTATGGTCGTTCCGAGAAGATAGAACGTGATAAAAACGACAAAGATGCTAACGCATGTCTGAGATCTATCCCTCGCAGTAGATGAGTGCAGCAGGACAGGACCCACATATGGATGAAGACAACCCAGGAAAGCGTGATTGATAGACTCCAGTCGTCCGTCTTGACTTTGGTAATCTTCCGCTGTCGATTCCGTACACTCTCGCGTCCGTCATCGGCGTAGACCTCGACGTACTTGAGGTTCTGTGGATAATAAACTATATACAATACAAGTCTGTGTGTGACGCGTCAGGGGGTGACGAGTTGAGAAATAGAGGACGGCGTACATGATTGTGAAAAAGAACCATTGGATAAAAGTCTGAATAATACCGAGCGACGACTCCAAGCAAGACCCGACACTCTGGAAGTTAATCGATTAGATAGTATCACGCTGATGGAACGTGCCACGCACAGTGTACTTGCAGCACTTCACGACATCCCACTGCTTCACGAACAGGTTGAGCATTCCAGACGCGCATGACGTGCTTCCGAGTAAAAGAAACCATGGACTAAATCCCTCCGAGCTCTTGGCCAGGACGATCCTCAGGTGCTAGGGCGAAGGGGGGATGCGTTAGGTCCGGGTGTGGTTGTGGGGCTGAGAATTGGATTCACCTGAGGTAAGTACGACACCACAAGGCCGAAGCAGATGAAAGTCGAGAGGGCGGTTGTGAACCAGTCATGGTGCTAATCGAAGCCCCCGTGAACACAAAAGCTCGAATTCAAAACGGGGGAGCTCACCGGCTCGCAGGTCGTGGTTGACATGAGACCCAGCGTCGCTCCAGAAAAGGAAATTGTTTGGCAACAGCTTCGGAACCAAATACTGCTTACGGCATCTAAGCCCATCAACGATATCACCTGCATGGCGAAGGCGTGTTGGCTGGTTGGCCAGAACCTGAAACGACCACCTGAGTGTGCTGCGTACCCAAGCGCTCATCGTCGGTTGTCTACCTGTCTGTTTCCGCGTGTTCTGGATGTTTTATACGGAACTCTACGTTCGCTCTCTGCTTCTACACTTCCTGTGTTGACGGCCAGTAACCCCCAAGATGGCCAGTAGGTTCCTCCTTGCTACTGCCATCGCCTTCACTGCGGGTTGTGTCGCCGTGGGCCTCTATGAAGTAAAGCCCGCGTTCCCTCTCGGCCGATCGCCGGTTTGCTGATCTCACCCTGGTCTCACAACTGCAGGTGATAATAGGGGTCTACGAATGCAACGGCGGACGGGAGCCTCAAAAACGCCCTTACGAACACGATAACCACTCGGACGAAACGCTGGTCGATTCGAATCGTGAATCCACGAAGTCTCGCGAGGTAAGAAACGTGTCACACGTGAACCTCATCCGTCCCGCTGATCCATCTCACAGGTTCATGATTCCGAGGGTTCATCTTCCGTTCACCACACACCTCCAGCTCCAGGCCCCGGTCCCAATAACTCCTTCGGATTGAATCAGACTCCGACACCTCCTCCGACACCTCCTGGCGCCGGTCGCTGGCCAGTGAGGGGACACAAACCACCTAAGGGCCATGTTATCATCTTCGAAGATGGCGTGCCGCCTGACGAGGAGACGTCTACTCCACTCTCTATGCTGCCTCCGGATGTTTTGGGTGCCTCCTTCAGGAAATTCGAGGTGCAGGAAACCATTGAACAGGTTTTCGAACGCATGTAATCCTGTTAATCGCTGGATAACCTATCTATTCTCCTGGAGCCTGAGGCCTGGGTACCTAGTAATACCATGTTCTTTATTGTGGTTTAATCGGACAATACTGAATATTTTGTCTCTCCCCGATGGCCGGAACTGGCTTTCTCCCACACCAAGACCCGAGTTCTGATGGTTCGGGGGCATCCGCCGCGTACGTTCTGGGGTACCAACCTATCCTCAGTACGTAACCTTGCGAAACCACCACAGCCAGTTTTCCGTAACTAGGCCATAAATAAGGGTCGAATTAGGTGATCGCTTCGGGGTGATTGACGCACAACCCCACCATCCCATACTTCAGGAATCCACAATCTGGTCGCTCATAAACTCACCGAGCAACACTTTATCCCAGATCGCTGGGCGACGGTTAATTTGAGCTTTCCGTGCAATGTTCATTATGACCTACATTTGCCAGGCGATGCTCGCTGGCGTTGCGCTCGGGACTTGCGGCCACGCGCAAAAACTCTCCTGACCGCCCCAAAATCATCGATTGGCACTTGGTACCGGAAAATGCTAGCTGGGACTGTGTCCTCCGAGTCCCTTTAACCTTGATTTTCAGCGATTGAGCCCTTCCTTGACACAAAATTTCCGGGTAACTGACCCAGTGCTTCAATAGATTCCTGGTGGCGGGGTTTTCTTCCACCCCTTATGATGCTCATAGTGTTCATTCATGGATCGTCGATGTGTCCAGGGACCCGGACCGCTAATATTGCGCATCGCGCGCTTTGTTCCACGACGCCACGCGTGATCGCACAGCAATTAGGGGTGGGTTGCCGGTCCCCACAGCAGCAGTTGCAACAAAAAGGAAGCAGATACCACCACACATGGGCGAGCTGCCGCGTTCGGTTTACCCCTTCCGGTCCCGGCCAGTGGGGTGCTTGGCTCCGTTTTGGATATGGTGAGCGGGGGTGCCAGCCGGCCATGCACATGGGTGACGTCCATGTTCAGTACCTCCTAAGCAGTGATCCTCCTATCTAGATGGTTGCCACGGTTTTACACGTAGTACTACCTCCAGGCGACATTTATAAGGGGGACCAGAAAATGACGAATTTGTATCGACTCCATCTTCACAAAATCCCCATCTCCCTCTCTCTCTCTCTCTCTCTCACTCACATACACCCATAAATTTAATCAGTGATGAAGGTCTTCGCTCCCCTGTATGTGCTTGTGGGGCCCGCCGCCTTGGGTTGGTGTTCATCGCTCTCCTTTGTTATCAACTTACATTTGTTTCACAGTTACCTCTTTGACCACCACGATAACCACCGGCGGTTTTGACACCACGACGACCACTGGTAGCTTTGACACCACCTCGGACGCCTACCCTTCGGAGCCACCGAGTGTGTCGCTCCCTGTGTCCAGTTGCATTCCCACCACCTACACCTCCTCATGGGCCGGTGGCCCATACCCAACCACAACCTCCTCCTGGGCCGGTAGCCCATTCCCAATCCCATCTAGTGACGCTTATGCGAAGAGGGAGAAGCACACTACAATTACAACTATAACGGAGCCCCAACCGATTACCACCAATGTCGGTCCCACTCCCACGTATACCATCACCTACGTTGGATGCTCTCCTCCCCCGGGTTACACCTCCGTGCCCGGAGGAACCACCACCGGCAACTCCTCTTACCCCACCTCCGATAGCTCCCCGAGTCCCACATCCGTTGGTAGCAATGCTCTCAATCAAAATGGCGCTACCAAGTCCAGCTTCGGCGCTGCCGGAATCTTGGCGGTTGTTCTCGCTGTCATTGTTTTGTAGACCCCTTGCAAGCAGAAACTGGCAATCTCCCACTTCCCGAAGTTTTTTTCCTCCGTAAACTACTCCATGTCTTAGCATCGTAGGAGTCGGCGATGGACTATTAGTTACCTGTGCCTCATGTCTAGGTACCACCTCACTCGTTTATGCAACTTGCAGGCAATTAAATGCTTTTGCCCTCTTATCGGTGGCTTTTCGTGCCACTAGCCGCGCCTGTGCAGGCAGTTGGACGATTGCAACTTCCGCCCACCTTTCGCGTTTTCGATGTGATAGGTTTGGCTGTCCTTACGGTGTAATCCGGCCCTCGGTCGGGCAACGAGCCAGGCGAGGTCCAAACACAACATTTCGTTCAAATAACGGATCTTCATAAGAGGCCCCATACTTCGGAAATATCTTTGGGCCCAACCGTGAGGCACGCGATATCTCGCGCCTTAAGCCTTCCAGTGTACCCTTCATACTGCTAGGATTGGGTACCAGTCCTGGATCACGGAGTGCAATCTCGATCAAGGAATGAAAACTAGCCCTTCGGAGCGTCGGCAGTCAGGCAATCTTTCCCACGATCCTGGCACTTCCGAGGTCAGAAAGCGGAATCCGGACTCACGACGAGAAACTACCCCTATTCCCTCCATGGATGTGGCAGGGTGCATAGCTACAGCGATGTATTTTTTTCCACGGATTCACAATCAGGGGTTTTTTCTTCCCCAGAAATTTATCAGTGAGGTAATACCATGTATCCTTTCAAGGGTGATGCTTTGAAAGAGACCCAATCACTCTCTCATCGCCGGCAACCCGAGACTTTGCGAGAACTTCATTCGAAGGCACGACCCTCTCCCCTAGGTATCCCCGTGCCGGCATGTTACCCCTATTCGTATGACTCGGTCGGACAATGTATAACGGGTAGCATCCGATGGAAACAGCAACCGCCTGCGCGGATAAGCCAAGATTCAGCCCTGAGGGCGCCGATAATAGCCATCAGCTGGAATTTCGACGCTATCCCATAACCCCCTATGTGACCGTCAATCCCCCATACCTCGGGTCTAAAGCATCCTATCGGAAAGAGTACGCAGATCACAATCTTAGCCTCGTTCAGATCTTGGGATTCAGGCAGCCGTTGCGCCCCCACCAAAACAGCCTGCGACCATCACGGTCGGTCGTGTGCTCTACCCTGCACCAGCGGTGATTCCACGGGCTGTAACCACACTGATCCGTACCCCTAAGTTCTTCAACCGGCATGAGGTCAGTAGACCTTTCCCTGGGAGTGACCTGATGCGCGAGCCCTCGGCGCCCGGTCCAATGGAAGGTCTGGATCCTCTTTGGATCAGCCCAACGGTTATCCCCATCGCACGACACCAGGCGCATTCCTTGCAGCCCCCCGCGCCCACCATCATCCAGGCAGATGCCAATCTGAACTGGGGACGTTCTTACCTAGTCGTCACATAAAGGACGGGAGACCGACGTCCAGCCACGCTGTTGAGTCCTTTTCTAACCTCCCCCAACTGTATCCACCACACGTCCTCCATGGCAGTCGACTGGCGACGTGGTCGTGGGTTAGCAGTCTGAGTCGTCCATCAGGGAAAACTGGACCGCTCACCATACAGAAATACTCAAGCCATCCCCTCCACGCCAAAAGTCCGTAAGGTTAATACCGTTTCATGGGGTACTCTCATCGTTTGTCGCCGGGGAATACGAGGTGAGAAGCAATATCCCTATGTTCGTTTCACCTAGCTGGAGATATTAGGAGCCAGCTTACAATCCTAACGCGTCAAACACGGAGAACGGATCAGCGCTGGAGGTGAGTACTGGGGACTTAGCTTATTGGATGAACAGGTTGCCCTAACCCCGACAAACCCACCGTTTTACATAAGGTCGCTTTCGCAAGATCCTTGGCATACTGGTGATCGGACGTGTCCAGCGCCGCACCGGATTTACCAGGGTTTTTACATGCACTAACGAGTGCCCTAGAGATCGTCCGTCAGCGCGCTTAAGCATTGGATATAGTTACATAGGCGCGTGTGGTGTTTCAAGGGTTCTCGCTCACCTTGTGACCCAATTCTGCCAGGTGAGAGTCAGAAAATCACTACTAGAGAAGGTCGACGACGCGTGGGCCTGGTTGACGAAGGTAGCTCGTAAAACGGGAAAATGTACTCGCTGCGCAGTGTAACAGGACTTCCAGGTCATTCAAGGCGGCAAACGGCGAGTTGAAGTAGGTGCGATTGGAGGGTCCCCAACTTACAGTCAGTCATGACATATAATACGGGCTATCGACCACAAAAACCTTCAGGGTCGCATAATTTTAGTCTACAACCATATTCCAGGATCAGGAAACAAAGGATCGGTGCCGATTTATGTATCAGGGAGGGAGGGACTCCCGTACCTCGAAGAGTTGAGATGTACTCGTGTAGCGGGTTTGAAGCGGTTGGGATGTCCGAGCCTGGGGGAAACGCGTGAGTATTTTGTGCTCTAGAATCTGTAGCCCGGAACTCACCCCAGGAAAAAACGGCAACCCCCGGCGATGACCAGACGCGGTGATAACAGACTGTTTTCTGGGAGTATGAAGCGAATTTCGCGTACTACCGTCTTCCGGCATAACCGGGCTGAATGTCCTCAAATGAGGTGCCGGGGAGTGAGAGATGGCGGTGGAAGAAAAATAAACGTTTCAACAACAATTCACCCGCGCTCAGACTCGTGGACGCCTCAGCCCGAGCGAACTGTTCAAGGTTCGGAAGGTAGGGGTGGACAGCTGTATCTCCAGTTTTAGTAACTCTCAGCCATTAAGAGAGGAGACCCAAGGGTGTGCTTACGGCGCAGTCGCTCCGGGTATTGGTGAGGTGAAAATAGGTGTCTGAAGTAGCTAGGCTAGCTCGGGGGTTGCTAGTGTAGCGAAGACATTGACGGGGTTTGAATTTGACCACCAAAGAACCCAAACCATGATAACGGATATTGTGTCAAAGTATGCCAAGACATAGCGAGTCAGACGCTCGTGTTCGGAGATGACGGAGAAACTCGATACGTAATTGCTTTTGGGCTCGACTTTGACGCCCACAATTTTTGGTTTCACAGCTTTTGTCAAACGACCACCCTCGAGCCAGACAATCATGGAGAGCACACGTATAGCATTTGAACCAGTGCAACTAAATGGACTAAAAGAATCCATCCCATCGTAAAATAAGTGCGTGGGAATGGCGTATCGACATCACAGATGCATTGTCGTGGTTTCCAGTGGTAGTAAATTACAGCATCCCATGTGAAAAAAAGACATAAGATAGCCAAGTGTGGACCCCTTGATGAGTGAATATGGGGTAGACAGCGATGTTAATGATCTGGGGCGGAAGTACATGAAGGTTTAGGCCCAAGCTTTTGGCCATCAATGTTTGGAATCGTGGTCGTAAGGGTCAGAGTACGACCTGTCGCCATCATAGCCGACAAACTCGACCTTTTGTCCATGAACACCCCTGGTTCCAATTGGTTTGTATTCTCGTCCTCGCCTCCCGGCGAGGCAAGAGAAGATGAGAGAGATGAGTAGGATACCGCAAGCCGCAGCCAGGGCGATAACCGCAATGAACAAATTCTTCTTCTGAGCCTTCAGGTCGTCGAGCTGCTGGTTATCTGTGGTGCCAGAGTTACCGTCGTCCGAGATCGCAGACTTGAGGTCCGAGGCCGTGACACCCTTGGAGGGGAAGAGCTGTGGGCCATCAGAATCGATGGGGCAGATGGTATCGTCGCCCTGTGGGTGGACGCCGTTAACGAAGAAGTTGGAGACAATCTTCAGGGTGCAAGTCGACTTTTGGGCGAGACTCAGGTGACCGTAACCGTCCTGCTCGACCAGGGTGGCACTGTCACCCAGCCACCCGGCGACGACAGAGGCATCAAGGAAGGGAGTGGCAGGATCAGCCTTGTTTCCGATGATGATGATGGGGTTCTTTAGCTTGCTGTTCCACGGACCAGTGAACCTTTCGACGGCACGAGCAGGCCATCGGTGGCAGTAATGACTTGGCTGAGGGAATTGGATGCCGACTAGACATAGCCAATGAGAAGGGTGCTAGGGGAACTAATCGTGAAATGGCCACTCACACATCGGGGAAACGTCCTTAACGACGCGAATGAGCTCATCAAAGACAGCCTGAGTGGTGATGTTGCTCTGATCGATGGAATCACCGCAAGTGATGGCGTGGAAGGTGTAATCTGGCCAATCCTGGCCGGACTGCCTCTTCAAGTCGGGTGGGACCCATGTCGAACGAGTTGCAAGAGAGAGGTCGGACCCGCTGGCTTCGATGACCTGCTGATAAAAGTCGTAGAATGTACCGGAAGCGAATTCAGCCCACTGAACAGGGTTGTAGAGGGTCGAGTGGATTTCGTTTACAAGGTTGACGGACTTGTACCTGGAATCCCCGCTCGATTTGGCATAGTCGTGGGCGACCTATGTGAGGTGTAAGTGGTGTTTCGAACGACAGTGAACGGAGATGCATACCCCGAGCAGGTCCTTGGTCCAGTCGATGATACCTTGCCAGGTGGAAGTATCGGTGGCGAGAGGACATCCGTAGGATCCGGCGAGGGCGCACCCCTGAGCGAAACCCTGGAAGGTCTCGTCGACGGACTCAACACGATGGCCCCAGTAGAGGTGGGAAGGCTGATTAGCGTGAGTGACAGGATCCTCCATACCGTCCAAGATGACCCTGCCAACACGATCGGGGAACACTGAAGGAGTGGGGTATAAATTTTGGGTGGAAAGCGGAGAATTGACAACGTACTGTTGATGAGGTAGTTTCCGACGGTGGTACCATAACTCAGACCGTAGTAGTTGATATCGCAACCCTTGCCGTCGAAGTATTCAGCGATGGCGACTAAATCGCGAACGGTAGCGGTTGTGCCGACGTAAGGAAGGTACTGTGCGCTCTCGTGTTTCAAGCAAACCTCTCCAAAGGTTTTCAATGCATTCTCCATGGGATCGATTTGGGAGTTGAAGTAGTCGAGGTCGGAAGGGTCTGAGAAGCCGTACTTGATGTCAATGCGGGGATAGACCAACGTTCCGTTCCAAAAATTGATATACTCCTCAGTAGAGTCGAAGCAATTGATCAGACCGGGGCTAAATCGAGGAGTAAGCAAGGGAGGTACAAGCGATGGGGAGGGGTGAAAACTCACGTTGTGTAACCAACACCCCTCGGATCCCAGGAGACGATGTCGTAGTATCCACCGGTCAGATTGCTCAGGATTTGGCCGTAGCCGAGGATAAGGTCGATGCCGGATCCACCAGGACCACCTGTGGAACGGGTAAGTGGAGATGACTCTCTGGAAAACGACAGGAGAGGGCGGACCTGGGTTAGTAAGGAGAACACCCTTCCTGGGTGAGTTTGAGGCGCCATACTTGGCGACGGCGAGCCTGGCCTTTCCGGAGGGTTCATTTGCCCAGTCGAGGGGGACTTCAAAATAACCACACGCGATGTTATCGTTAGATGAGCCTTGACAAGGACTCCAGGTGATCTCATCTGCCCGGGGTTCCTATGTTCCTGGACGTGAGTTTTCACACGGTGTTGGAATAGTGATGGGACTCACGAATCGTTTATAGGGCGGCAGAGTGGCCGCGACGTAAGGGAGCAGGAGAGAGACGACGAGACCCCACTTCATGGTCCTGGAGGTGGGCGGGGAGGGGGGATGGTGTGTTGGGCCATCCGCGCCTTTCCTTTTATCCTTGTCTCCGTCGACGTGTATTCATCAGACGGGCCGCCCATGAGAGACAGTGATCGCTTCCCGCGTGCAGCGCTAGCTGTGAATTGGCGATTTGACACGATCCGCCGTGTAACCATCATGAACGTGCACAGGATTCTAGCTGAGGAAATCCGTCCGACGTCAGGTCTCTCACATGTTTCGACCTGCTGATTACGAGAAGAAAAAAATCACAGTGAGGCAGCCTTGAGGATGGTTCTTTCAGCCAATACACCCACTTGGCAAAGGCCTGCCACGTTGCACCGGACCCAACAGGGGCTCAGGGATTTTGGGCGCGATCGATCGGCGTCAATCATGTCTTCAGACACCCCCAGCACTTTGCCCGACCTCGACGCCTCCTTCGTCATTGTCGACCCTGACAACAAACCACACCACCACCGTCCCTCTGAAGTATGAGACTCTTTCTCCAGCCCGAAATGACCGGCTGACTTCCAGCTCAGTCCCATCCCTCACTAAATACAGGCTATCAACCCGGCTCTTCCACTTCATATGCCCACCAATGGACTGGCAACATCAGAACGCACGGGCGATACTTCACAGACGAGTTCGGAAGGGTCTGCATCCCCCGTGGTGTCAATCTATCGGGAAATTGCAAAATGTACGCCTTGTGTTTTCACCGTCGGGTATACGTACCTGACGCGGAATCCCGTCGCTGCCCCACACAGACCCATTAATCACGACCACGATACTTTCCCTCATGGCCACGAAGAAGTCACATTCGTCGGAAGACCTTTCCCCCTCAAAGACGCCGATGCACACTTTGCCCGGTTGAGGAGGTGGGGATTGACATTCAGTACGCAATCCATTGGACCACTTTCGTTCCGCGCCCGGCCCTGATCAGTTTTGTTTTACAGTTAGATTCTTGATCACATGGGAAGCAGTGGAACACGCTGGACCGTAAGTTGACTCCTCCCATTGCCACTTGACACTTCCCCCTCATCACTTGCAGGGGGGATTACGACCTAGACTATCTAAATTACGTCAAGGGACTCCTTTCCTACCTCCCAAAGTATGGAATGGTCGCATTCATCGACGCTCACCAGGACGTCTGGTCACGCTACTCCGGTGGATCAGGCGCTCCAGCCTGGACCCTTGAAGCCATTGGATTTGACCTGCACGCCCTGGAAGAATCTGGCTCTGCCTGGTTACAGGGCGTCAGGGGAGGCGGTCACGTAGAAGCCGAACGAGGCCTGTGGCCCTGCGGCTATCAGAAACTTGCTGCTGCTACTTTGGCGTAAGCATTCCTCGGTTTAATTGGTGCTATGGCGCTCAGCTTAATCCACAGGACTTGTTTCTGGGGAGGTGATACATTTGCCCCACAACTCAAGATCAAGATGAAGGACGGCGAAGTGGTTCCCGTGCAGCACTTCCTCCAAGACGCTTATCTCAACATGTGGGAGATTGTCGTAAAGACCCTTGCTGATCTAGACTGTGTTGTCGGCTTCGATGTGGGTTCCCCTTACCAACACTGCTGAAAGAGTTTCACAATTCCATCCCCCCGGAATAGATGATGAATGAGCCGCACAGAGGTTACATAGATCTTCCGTCTCTTCACGAGTTCGACTACTCGACAGATCTCCACCTTTCTCACGTCCGTATGTGTCTGCGACATCATTCCGCCCTCTCCATCCTCACCCCTGTTCCTAGCATCTGCTTTCCAGTCGTTTATGCTTGCATCCGGCTATCCGACTTCTGTTGGATACTGGACCCGCTCATTCCCTTTCCCAACTCGTCGTACTGCGTACGGTGTCTTGAACCCAATGGGCAGGAAAGCATGGCGGAAGGATGGGCCGACCGATGGGAAATGCGTGTGGGAGATGCATGGTGTCTGGGGGTACGATATTCTCAAGAAGGAGGGCGTGGTTCTCAGAGAGAACTACTTCGCCAAGCACCCGATGACCGGGAAGAAGGTGGGTTGCTATCCATCACCCCCTTCACAGCTCACTTACATCGATCAGGTTGATTGGTATATCGACTTCTACTTCCCTTTCGTCCGTAAGTGGGCAGAGAAAGTATCTAGATACACCGTCAACGGAAAACGCAAGTTGCTCTTTCTAGAACCAATCCCAAACGAGGTAATAGCTCAAATAGCTGCTCTTTGGACTCTGTTAATTTTTTTTTCTAGTTCTGTCCTTCCTCGTGGGTGCCAGAGCATCAACCCCAGAACATGGTGTACTCCCCGCATTGGTACGATCTCCACGCATTATTTAATAAAGCGTTCGGGGACCTCACCTACAACGTGCAAGGCCTGAGTCGGGTATGTGCCCCCTCCAAAATCGAATTCTCTGAAGCTATTTCAATCGTGCGCTAACCACAATTTTTCGTAGGGAATGCTTTTGTGGAAAGGCATGTACTGGGGCCAAAGTGGAGCCCGGGAGAATCACTCGCTACAGATCAGGAACATCATCGAAGCTGGCTATAAGTCGTTTCAGAACGAACGGCCGGTGTTTTTAGGGGAGTGCGGTATTCCGATGGATATGAAGTAAGGGTTACATCACCGCGTCCACGCCCCCCCTTGACCACCCTTGGATTTGGGATTAATCAACAGCCACGGCACCGCTTTTGAGAGTGATGATTGGACCTGGCAACTGAGGATGATGGACTCGATGTTGACCGGACTGGAGCAGGCTCTGATCGGGTTTGCGTAAGTTCCCTCATTCCCGTCCCGATGAACCCGCTCACTCACAATGCGTTTTGTCTCCCAGGCTATGGAACTATAACCCAGACAATGATGACACGCATGGTGATCATTGGAACGGGGAGAATTTTTCTTGGTTCGCCCAGCGTCGTAGCATCCCCGCCTCTTTCCTGAATCTCGCCCAAACCTCTGCGACCTTGGATAACGGCGGAAGGATTCTAGAAGCTGTCGTTAGACCATTCCCCGCCAAAATAGCTGGTATACCGCTCAATTTTGAGTACGAAATGAACGCGGGAGAGTTCACGTTCGAGTGGTGCAACGCGGATCCCAAGTCCACCTCCGGTTCGGGTGAGATTTCTAATCCTCCACTCAACGGGATGGCACCTCTCCTGGCGAAGGAGACAGAGATATTCATCCCTTCGTTGATCGCGAATGAGCGAGACGTCATCGTAGAAGGTCTCGAAGCTCCGGATTCGCACCATTACGATCTCACCCGCCAGACGCTTTATATCGTCACGGCGGATTGTGAGACTCCCGGAAAGAAGCATCGAGTAAGGGTGAAGGTGCGACCGGAGCTGAAGGCCAAATTCGAGGTGAACGATTTCTGGATGGATCATGGGCATGGGGTAGTGTCAGTGGGTGTAGTGATACTCGCGATATTGATCGTTTGGCTTTTTCCCGTAACAATCGTTACTCCGTGATGTGATGTGTCTTGTGTATGTGTCGAATGCTACTGGGGTTTGCGGGCTTGAACAAATAATAGGGATTTTGAGATTTGTTTCTGAACGTAGGACTTGGGATCACAGGCTGGTGATCGGACTTTCACCTCATCACTGTCGCGTCGTGGGTGCGTTCCGCTTCACTGGATCAACCCTGCAGATTCACAATCATACCTTTATGGACAAGACCCAGACGACGCCACCTGTGGCGCTTGAAGAACCTGGGTGGGGTTTGGACGCAACGTTGTCGGATTCATCCACCCCTCCCCGCCAGATTGCCCCACGGAGGGCTGGTGTTGCTCCGTGAGTCCGATGCGGGTTCTATTCCTCTCCAGTCGTGTTGAGAATTTCCCATTGATATCGCGTATATTTGCATAGAGAATCTACCAAGAAACGATCCCGAAGAACGTCTGAGGGCGGGGGCGATGAGTCGGAAGATGAAGATACGGTGGAGGGTATGACGATCGACACCGAGCCTGGTTCCCTCTCGCCCAACTCTGACGCCGACGGAGGATTTGATTCTAACGACGAGGATTCCGATCCCAACGATGGAGACCCTACACCGTCGCAGACGGAGCCTCGTAGGAAGGGAGTGACTACCGTATCTCCGCACCGACTTGCGAAGGGGAGCACAACGAACCCTCTCATGTCACTTCCCCTAAAGAAATCCACCAAGTTAGCCGGCAACTCAAAGCTCAAAATGCTGTCTCCACCTCGGCCAGTGGTGCCGATACTCCCCACTTCTAAGCGGTCAAGATCCAGCAGCAGCAAACAGGCTCCTGCATCCTCTCAGCCAAAGACCTTGACCTCCCTTCAGTCCACTGTCCCCTCTAAAATTGTGCTTAGATCGCCTCTAACAAAGATGACCCCTTCGAACTCTGCGCCATCCAAGGTACAAAACTCGAGCTCTTCCCCTCACCAACCTATCAAAACTTATACCCCCTCTAACACGCAACGAACCCCTGTCGACCCGCCGAACCCAACCCAACCCGAAAGCACAGTCAAAGTGGCTTCCCAGTCCACAGCGAGGAAGACACCACCCGAAAAGGACGTTAAAGGGGGACCTCCGGACTCGATTGACGGGAACTGCCATCCAAACCCCGACACTGTGGCCTCTGCAAAAGACCCGGGTCCATCCCGAGTTACAAATCAGGAATCCGACCAAAACGAGACCCCCGCTGAATCCGGGAATCGACCAGAGGTCTCCCCGGTCAGAAGTCCACACGGCCAATCAACACAAAGATCAGACAGATCCGACATCGAATCTCTCTATGCCTCCCCTTCCCCAGAGAAGGTGGTCACGGGGCTGGAGCCCATCGAACTTGACTCGGACCCGGACTTCGAGATGATGGAACTGATGCTACTCTCTCATCGCGGCCCCTCATCTCAGTCTCAATCGATCAAAAAAGAGCCGACTGCCCAATCCCTACCTCCGTCCACGACCGAGAGACCCCTCAAGAGACAAAGAAGTCACTCATCTCACATTAAGTCTTCCCAGGCACCTACCCAAACTCCTCAAGCTGACTCCAATCAAGCCAAAAGGCCTCGGGTCAAGGGACCTCACCCATCTGATTCGGCAGTGGTGTTAAATGATAGGAGGAAACACCCGGAATTCTGGGACCTGGATGGGACTGTAATTCTCCAAGTCGATGATGTCCTTTTCCGAGTCATGCGGTCAACACTGAGCAAGGCGTCCCCCTGGTTCCAGCGGCTGTTTAGCGAAGAGCTTGATCATCTCGAGATCATGGCTGGTTGTCCCGTTTATACGATTGAGGAGGATTTCAGTCACCTCGACTTTGCGAATCTCCTCCGTGGTTTGGAGAACGGACTGTGAGTTACACGAGTGCAGCCCTTGTGAACCCATCTGACCTCTTTATATGCATACTCTTCATCGGCTAGGGAATACGCACTTAACCCACCCCACTACCTTCGCATAGTGTCGATATTCCGAACCGCTTCGCTCCTCGAATTCAATACTTTACGAAGGTGGTCTCTGGGATGTCTTGAGAAGCAGTGGCCAACAAATTTGCCCCCGCCATCCAAGCCGTCCAAGTTTGGTAGCGGTATTCCTTGGGCCGGGGAGACCTTGACAACCGCAGATCGACTTGACGTTCCACAACTGATGAAACGAGCGTACTGGGAGCTGTGTACAAGGCCGGAGTTTGGGAAAATTGACGCTGAGGTATATGATAACGAGGTCGAGGAGATAATGCCGACTCGATCGCGGCTTTCGCGGTCAGTCTTGATGGATCTGGCCCGGCTAAGGGAGAGGTTACTTCCCGAATGGACGAGGATCACGAGGACTCCGCCTATCGGTGTTTCATGCACTCGCACTACCAAAACTCCTTCCACATCCACATCCACAACCCAGCCGACGCCCTGTTCGCTCGATTACGCAAACTGGCATAAAGTTATCACAGAGGTGGAAGCAAACGACATGACGATCGACGACCGACGAATGGATCCGATTTCAGCGCTGGAAGTCATGATCGTTGATATCGATTGGGAGAAGGAGGGTGGGTTTTGCGCGGACTGTGTCAAGACTTGGAAGGTGATTTGGACAAAGGATAGGGAGAAAATATGGAAGAACTTGGGCGATTGGCTTGGGTTGGATATCCCTGCTGGGTTGACGTTGTGACTCAAGAGCTGTCTTCATTGAATTCGTGTATACTCTCTTTCAATTATACTCTCTTTTAATCTCTAATATCTCTCCTGCTGCATCTGGTGCCGGAAGAGAGTTGACGTTGATCCGTGAATTCGCTCTTGCGATCGGCAAATTCTAGAGTCCGACCCACCGATCACTTTTTTCCTCCAATCCCATCCGGAACCCATTCCATCATGGCCTCATCCTCCAAAGATAGTTCTGCCTCAACACAGCCCGTCGTGTTTACGACGCAGACCACGTATCTGCTCCCCGCCCAAAAGTTCATGATCCCCGCGACATGGAAACGATATCAGCTCTCGCAGTTGGTGAATAAAGCTTTGTCCCTGACGAGCCCTGTTCCGTTTGATTTCCTTGTGAGGGGTGAGATTCTGAGAGGGACCCTGGCGGAGTGGTGTCACGAGAAGGGTGTGGGTGAGGTACGTTTCGTGGCGTTAATTGAAAAGTCTCTGGACACCTACGTGATCCCGGTTGATGATTCGTTTGCATGTAGGAAGAAACACTGGAAATTGAATACATCGAATCTGTGATGCCGCCTCAAAAAATGTCGTCGATACCACAAGATGACTGGGTCTCAGATATCTCTTGCTCACTGCCAGGGTTGGTTTTGCTACCCGCTCCTCTCCCAGTCTTCCCGACTCAGTCTCTTCCAGGCACTTTGTTACTGCGTCATACGACGGGTGTATTCGAATATTCGACTACTCACAGAATGCAGTCTTTACGGGTAGTGTCCACGATGCACCAGTGACTTCGTTGTCTCTTGACCCAACCTCAATCTCCAAGGACGAGGGCCTGATGATTGCGACTGCCTCCCATGACCTCACTGGTCGCCTCGTGAGGTTACATCTCGACGCTGACACTGGGGACCGTACCTCATCGATCTTAGCATCCCTCCACCTGCACACGTCGCTCCTCACGTCTATCGCCTACAACCGCTCCGGAGAGCTCCTGCTGACTGCATCTTCGGATAGCCTCATAGGACTATGGGAGAGCCATATTCCAGAAGAAGACGAGATTGACGTCGTTGAAGTCCAAACTGATAGGAGGAAACGTAGAAAAGTCAGGCGCGATAGCGAGCCTCGACCGAAGCGAAAAGCACCCTCATCAGTGCTGAAATCCCACACGGCGAGGGTCTCAAAAGCCGTCTTTTCGAGCACCGGGAAAATGGCGTTTAGTTGTGGATTCGATTCCACTGTCAGGTCTTGGGACATCGAAAGCGGTGTCTGTACCAGTACCATTGTGGGTCTCAAAGTTTTCTTCGGCACCCGAAATAACTCCTTTCATCCTCTGTCCTCATCAAAAAATCTGATTATTGTTTTTCTCCGATGTCTCGCTTAGACTGCATCCGAAAAACCGATGCTCGGTATGGTGGCTTTGCCAGACGACACTTCTGTGGTGTCATCCTCGGCAGACCGCAGTGTCTCAGTCTACGACTTCCGAGCTGCCTCAACGACCCTGTCTTTTGCCACACTCTCGTTTGTGCACTTATCCATGCCCATATCGGTGGCGCTCTCTCCAACCTCGGATTCCCAAATTATTACGGGCTCGTACGATGGAGTGGCGAGGCTGTGGGATCTCAGGAGTACCAAGAGCGCTGTCGCAAGCTTCAAAGTATGGAATGGGGAAAAGAAGATTCTGGCTATAGATTCCACATCCGGTTCGGGGTCCGGTATTGTCGGCGTTGGTGGTGAAGGCGGATTGGAGGTTTGGAGAGTGGGTAAGACAGCGGCGACCACGGCTGTGTAGTCACCCCGGTTTGTTGTGGGGTTGAAGGTTTTGAGAAAAAAAAAGTGGACGAAATCGGGTATTTGGACCCTAATTGATGATACTGCGTATGCGCGATTGTCCGCTGGTGTAGGCCCCGCTTCAGGTTGCTTCCATCCAACCTGTCTCTCGACAAACAACTCCTCATAATACCTTAACGTTTTAGCCCCCAGAAGCCACCCCCATCATTGACGCCCAACACGAGGCTTTTATGTCTGAAGGTGTACTCCCAATGATCGCTGTCGGGAACCTTATTGTCCTGTCAGCGCCGATGATCGTTATCGTTTCCCGGCGGCAGGAGAGGCCAGATAAGATCATAACAATCAATAACATGAGCTTGGCCGTATCGGCCGAGGGTTTGGCGTTGACAATACGGTTATAGCACGCGGCCCTGGACGCGGGGATTGAAGTCATGAGGGCTACAGGTGTCGCGGCCTGTCAACAGTCCAAAGAACTGGCGAGGTTCCACTCCCTCATTACGTAAGGAAGTGGTCAGAGCGTACGTAGCTTCACTGTGAGGTTCAGGCAATTGTCTTCTCAAATCTCCGGATCTTTCTTTTCCGGCTACTTTTTTTGTTCCACTGGACGCCGTGGGGGATGAGGGACACACAGGCCAATTCAGTACAGGTACTCGTTCTCCCGCACACACTAGATACCAGCACGACGAAATGCCTCGTGAACAAACGGTGGAGTACTCGGTGGGTAAGTTGATAGAGTTCTACGGAGGATGTAAGTCTGAGCTTTCCATTGTTGCATAGGTTGGACCACGCCGGTCGAATGCTATTGACGCGCAAATATGGTCAAAGCGGGTAAGCGAAGAACCCCCAGGTATCCACACAATGGGTTTGGTGACGCCACGATCCCTTTAGATGCGAACCTTATATTCCGTGTTTAGTTGGTTGTGTATAGAGTACACAACGGAAACCGATGTGACCGTTGGTCCTGGCTTCCCAGCCGGTCGATCGTGATTGAACGTTGAACATTGATCATAAATGATCTGGCGAACAATGAGTTGCGGGAGTGGTAGTGGGGAAGCGGAGCTATGAACGGAACGTTTACACTCGTAAGTAGTGTCCAGACAACCCCGTGCACAATCCCAATATTCAGCGCAAGCGTCAGCACAACACTGACGTCAGCGCCCAACACGAGGATTGTTTGCATCTCTCGTAAAGCCGACCGCGGCCTCGTGAAACGGAGCGAGGCCCCTTACGAACTCGGACTTAGCTGTCCCGGCGCCGGGTAAGACACTTGCAGCGCTGGATCATCGGTGATAGAGGCCGAGGAACGAGCGGGCACAGGTACTGTCCGTGCTGGAGGGAAAACCTGGACTGAAAAAGGTTTTCCCTCGGGCGACCGTGTCTAGACCGTGTCCAGAGTGCCTCTGAGCGCGTGGTAAAATCAACTCTGGGTTGCACTGTACTGACCGTTTGGTATCAGAGTTGATTCAAGGTTGTTGCCAAACAGACACCGGATCAACCATTTTTCTACAACCTTCCATTCGCCCCTCTCATGAACTGCGCGTCGAAAGGCCTCCAGCGTCCCGGTGTTTCCCCGAAGGCCCTCTTGGGCAACACGCTCACCCGTACGACACAGCATTGGCTGATGGCCAAATGGTTCCTCTGATCCCAGTCCGCGTGCAAAGTTGCAAGCTTGGGAAAAACCTCGGTTATGCGTTCATCGAGACCGCAAACCGGGTTCCGACACGGCGCGTTGCCCTGCGTCGGTGACTTGTGCTTTGTGCGAGTGTGCAAGCGGCCGTGGGCCGACGCGTCGACCGCCCCTGTCTTATCCTCGGAACTGGTCAGACCTAATGCGTAGTTCCGACGACAAAGGGGCGAGAACTCTCGGCAAGATAGATCCATGGCTATGTGTTCGCCTGTTTACCATGTTTCCGACGCCCGGTGGAGCCTGTGTTTCTCGGTTTCATCACCCGGTACACCTACGAGGGAATCATCGCTACTTGCAGAGAATTGCCACTTTGAGGAGGCTTGGAGAACGCTTAGCTCACAATTCAACGGACCTCAGAATCCATCCCATGCTCCCATTTTCACACATGTGCTTCCCACATCTGGCTGGACGCCTTGGTTTGCGAACAGACCTTTTGGCAGTTACGATCGACAGACGACAATGACCCTTCAGAATAGGGCAGACGACCACGACTGGTCATGCAATGTCTTTTGGGACTGGGACATTCGGGGCTCGCGGAGTTCAATCGCTTGGATTCTGCCGAAGTCACCCATGAGCCGGAATGACCTGCTAATCTGTTCTCCTCCACTTCGCGTTGCGATAATGGATCTTGCTCGGTCCAACGGCGGTCATCTCCGTCATGTGAGGAACGGTAAACCGACTCGGGACTGTGGATGGGAACAGACAATGAGGCCGTGCCGCCGGTAGGACTCCGATCGTCGGTTTACCCACCACAAAGCATGGATTGTGTCCAAACATCTAATGTTTCACTCTCCACAATGGGTTTTGGGTGTGAATTGCGTCTGAAAATCGGTGTCGGGACGCGGTTCGCGTCGGCAACGCCCCCGTTCCAGTTGCTTGTCGCGCTATGATCGGAATCAGCTTGTTATTCTCTATTTGGTCGGCGGCTGCTTCCGTCGTTCCTTGTCTCCGGCAGCCACCGTGTCTCATCTGCGCTCTACGAGCGGTCTCGAGAAAACCGGAGGCGGAGCACCATGAGGTGTTTCATTGGTCAACCTTTTACCTTTGAAATGTTCACTGACACCACCATGAGGGTTTGGACAACGATAGACCCCGAGATACCATCTATTGTCAGATCATCCGTACCCAAGAGACAATAGACCACGTCCTCCCTTTCGAACGACCAATCACCTGCCCCATTGATCCTTGGTCTATACGCGTATCGCTTGTTCCAAGCAAGAATACCGACGGCAGTGATCCCCATGCATGGCTTCTGTCACTGCCCAAGGCTTAGGTGTCAATTCCATCCCTACGGGACATCACAGAAGATCTCCGATTGTTCTTCCATCGTTTTGTGCGTTAAGGTTCGTAGGTTTTACATCGCATCTTTTGGGTGCTTAATCTCGGATCGACCCCCGCCTTAGGAACAATAAGGGGTTGACTCCTAGCGAAACACCAATTTGTTTTTGCCGCCTTCCGGGTGTGGGAGAGCAAGATCACCCCCAGTTCCGTTTTCACGATTTTTCTTTTTGTTGTCCTTGATCCTATCAGGTTTACGAAGGACGTCGGCGTGTGCTCATATATAACCCTCAATTGATCATCCGTCTCCCAACACCCAGACCCTCTTCTACATTCGTACTCCTTCGACTTTCGACGAGATGGACTTCTTATTGCGCCCTCTCTGGAGCATCTTCCTATTTCTCAAGGGTATCATCTTCCCTGCCACCTATGCTATCGAGGCAACCCCAAACCTCAACTTCTCGAACCTGGTCTCTCTTGACTCGTCACCGGCTACCAAGCAAGCTGACGACAATGAGAAGGCCCCGACTTACTTTATCATGCCTGACCTCGTTGGGGATTGCCCCTTCCCGCTCGGAAGGCATCCAAATGCCGACGAGCTGACGGCGGATTCCACCAAGTGGCTCGTGGACGGATGCCCCGAGCTGAGTCCAAAACGCAAGGAAGCACTGTGGGGCCTTCAGGTACGTAATTTCTTGTTCAACTTCTGGAGTGTGAACAGGACTCATCGTAATTCCAGGCCGGACTGTTGACGGCACGGTGTTACCCGTACTGCCCACCCGAGCGCATGCGCATTGTTGCCGATTTTCTCGGCTATCTCTTCCATCTCGACAACATCTCCGACGGAATGTTGACCAAGGAGACTGATCTCCTTGCTGACGCCGTCATGAACGCTCACTGGTTCACTGAGAAGTACATGCCAACCAAGAATCAACCGAAGGATGAAATCAGCGCTGGGAAGCTTGCTAGGGAGTGAGTTTATCCCACTGCGATCACCATTCTCACGCAGCACGTACTAATGGTTTTGCCCCTCCTCCCTTACAGTTATTGGTCCCGTTGCCTCAAGAACTGCAAGCCCGGCCCGGCACACCGTTTCCAGGAGACCCTCGAACAATTCTTCGAGTCTGTCAACCTCCAGGCTCAGGACCGTGACGCAAACCAGATCCCCGATCTGGAATCTTTCATCGACATCCGTCGTGACACCAGCGGCTGCAAGTCCACCTTCGACTTGATCGAGTACGCCTATGATCTCGACGTCCCTCAAGAGGTTCTCGAGCACCCCGTTATCGAGGCCTTGAAGCAAGGCTCGAACGATTTGGTCGCGTGGTCTAACGTGAGTTTTCCACCCCGTACACCATATGCCACAAATGCTCAACGCCTTATTTTTTAGGACATCTTCTCCTACAGCGTCGAACAGTCTCGTGGCGACGATACCCACAACCTCATCCCGATTTTCATGGCGCATCACGGTATGAACCTCCAAGAAGCTGTTGACAAGGTTGGAGAACTTTGCAAGAATACCATTGATGCATTCATCTCCAACCTCGAGCGCATTCCTGACTTCGGGGACGAGCGAGTCAACCGAGAGGTCAAGCTCTACGTCCAGGGACTCCAGGATTGGATCGTGGGTTCCTTGCACTGGAGCTTCGAAACAGAACGCTACTTTGGCAAGGACGGTCTGAAGGTCAAGGAGACACGTATCGTCAACCTCTTACCAAAGAGAGCCGAAGAGGATTAAATCCGCCTTCCCACACCCGTTTCATCACATCATTCGACCTTCGCGTCACTCCCTGTCATCCCCTTTACTCCCGGAGTTTTTTATTGTCCTCATGTATTGTTTCTGCTTCTACGCTCCTTTTCCCTTTTGTGCCTTACGGTCGCTCAGGAGACTGACCTTTTCGAGATTCTCATCAAGGCGCCTCATTGATTTTACTTGTACTATCACCCCCTCGTGGCCTAGACTACCTCTCTTTGTCAAGTGTCCCCCATCGGCTCATTGTGCTCCGCCCGCAATATACAATTGTCCTCACCAGTGATCCGTTCCTTTGCCGCTTTGAAAGCCGCTGTGAGTTGCCGAGGCTCGTGACATCAACGGACTGATCGGGAACGGCCGATCGACTCCACCAACAACCAGCTCGAGCTTGCCCTCAACGTTTCTTATCTCGAGTGCGATAACACATCTGGTCCCCCCACCTTTGAATATCTTCCTTAACCATGCCGGCCTCACGACGCGGGAGTGGCACTATCACTCTGCCAACCGGAGTGACACTCAACTACCACACCAGAACCAACGATGAAGAAGTTCTACCCCATGCCACCAAGAAGTGAGATCCCCAGTCGATACGATGTCCATCCTAGACTAATTGCGTCTCAATCAAACTCCAGGACGATGGCCGACCATCTGAGGAAGTTCGAGTCTCTGTACGGTCACTGTACTTCTCTGATCGGGATAGCGATTCACGACATCGATCGGGCCTAAAGGTTCACTTTGACTCCTCAGAGGATGAGGATGATCGTTGACGCATTTACCGAGGCCTTGGAGATCGGTCTGGAGAGTCCTGGCCAGGTCGTGGTGAGTGTGAACCGGCTTATCCTATCATGACTCGCGCCCTTCGGCAGCGATGGTCACTCACTCTTGGGGGGCTCGTTCAACATAGCCCATGATCCCCACTTTCGTGTTCGGATGGCCGAGTGGTCAAGAGACTGGCGAATATCTGGCACTTGACCTTGGTGCGCCCGCTCCACACAAGCGTCCCTGTGCGGGGATCTCACCAATGCTCAGGTGGAACCAACCTCCGCGTGTGTCTCGTGACTTTGCACGGAGGCGGAAAATTTGAGATCACGCAATCTAAATACCGATTGACCGAAGAACAAAAGCACGATGATGGTCAGAAACTCTTCGATTTTTGTGCAGAGTGTGTCAAGACCTTCATCGATTCCAACCTCGGTGACTCGGAGGAAATGATCAAGAGCGGAGTCAAACTCCCGTTGGGATTCACAGTATGTTTCAAATATCATCAGTCAGAGCTGCTAACACCTCGCTGATCGCCGAAACCAAAATTCAGTTCTCGTACCCATGCTCGTCCGTATCCCTCACCCAAAACTGGAGGTCACCGTTTCGAAGCGCTAACAATGTTCATTCAGGCAAGAGAGGATAGACCACGGATCCCTTATTCGTTGGACCAAAGGTTTCAGCGCGCCAAACACGGAAGGACGCGACGTGGCGGGGATGTTCCGACAAGCTTTGGAGGCTCAGGTGAGTCTCTGGAGCATCCTGTTGTACGAACCCTACTGAAAACGGTAATAGAACGTCCCTGTGGACCTTGTTGCTCTCACGTGCGATACCACGGGAACGCTGATCGCTTCTGCCTACGTCAGTCCCAAAACCAAGATTGCCGTGATTTTCGGTACTGGTTGCAACGCAGCCTATATGGAGACGGTCGGAGCGATACCTAAGCTGAAAGGTTACGGATTTGCGGATAACGCGGAGATCGCTATTAATTGCGAATGGGTATGGGGCTCATTCGTGCTTCGAAACACCTATGTCTAACATCTTGACCTCAGGGAGCTTTCGATTCGTTCAAGCA
>Ga0307513_10002383_pt1 | contig 26066 bp, 13 predicted proteins | sample 15_EM_MG_FD_202174 | JGI IMG/M metagenome (GOLD analysis project Ga0307513, IMG submission 202174) | Populus trichocarpa ectomycorrhiza microbial communities from riparian zone in the Pacific Northwest, United States - 15_EM | ecosystem: Host-associated > Plants > Roots > Unclassified | place...
ACACACAAAGGAGGTTCCAATCAGATTATAAATTGTTAACATGATTACATTAGTTATCTTATTCGAATAATGCTAATACTTGTAAATATTGCCAAGCATTCATGATTATAACTTATGTTAACAACAAATCAAGTTCCTTTCATAGCTCAGGTGTCGGTTATACCATACAGTATGGGCTATGAAAGTGCCAAGTGTTTGTTGTGCCAAGTGTTATTTGCATACTTACAGTTTTGTGGTGTCATTTGCATACTTACAGTTTTTAGATACAAGGTTATCTTTAGATCCAAGTCTTTTTTTAATATCTTTGGTTCTTAGGTATAGGATTACCTCTGGGTCAAGGTTCTATCAAGCCTGATTTTTAGCTTTCTAGCTTGTTATCTACTTCGTTAGGAGTTGCTTGACCACATGAACAAGAGGTTCACATCAAATATCCCTTCTCTAAAAAGATTCTTAAGCATCAGAGAATCCCTAAATCCTCCAAAAAAGTCTTTTTGCAGGTACTGGCCACCGACCACCTTGGCTAGGGAGAATGGATCAAATTGCTAAAACTAAGAAATTAATTGATTATCTAACACATAAGCCTTGTTCTTAAGCTACTTAATTTTTTTAGGACATCATAATTGGTGCCATCTGTGGAAAGTGATAAAAAAAAAGTCATCAATTATTCTTTCTAAATTGGTTTTCAACACCTCTTATAGCTATTAATGGCAGATAATCAAGAAACACCTGAATGGGATATGCCATGGACCTTCTTGTGGCTGTTAGCACATCTACTCTATCAAAGCATCAACAATTTTTTATTCAAGTCAGACTCCTTATGGAGGTAGTGCTAGTCATTCAAAGGAATCATCATGTCTGATGAGCTCAATATGGTAACCTGAAACCAGACTACATCATGGCTTTTGGTGGCCTCTGTGTTAAATTTATATCACTGTGGAAATTGGATATCCAAGTCATCAAGTTGATTATACCTCAAAGGGCAATAAAACTGTATCATAGATAATGACTAAGAATGTTAAGTTTCTTATATATGAATCATCTTGTTCAAAGTAACAATATTTCTATTTTCTCCTAGAGATACCTAAGGGAAACAACCTATAACCTTTCAAGGATAGGATTAACTCAATCTTCCTAGTGCGATTGCACAATTTACCTTTGAAGGGATCAACTCAATCTCCTTAGCGTAATTACACAACTTACCTTGGAAGGGATTAACATGGTCTCTCTAATGCGATTGAATAACTTTTCAAGGATGGGGTTGACACAACATCATTCCAAGGCAAAGGCTCTATAACTCTTCTAAGGATGGGATGAACTTAGTCTCCCCAATGAGATTGCATAATTTTTCTTGGAATGGATCACCTTAGTCTCCCTAGTGTGATTGCACAACTTATCTTGGAAGTGATTAACATGCTCTCCATAGTGCAATTGCACTACTCTCCAAGAATAGGATTGACACAACATCTCTCTAGAGCAATGGCCTCATACCTCTTTCAAGGATGGGATGGACTAAGCCTCTCTAATGCAATTGGAAAATATACCTTGGAAGGGATCAACTCAGTATCTCTAATACAATTGCATAATTTAGCTTGGAAGGGATCACCTCAGTTTCCTTAGTGTAATCGTATAACTTACCTTGAAAAGAATTAACATGGTCTCCCTAGTGTGATTGAACAACTCTTTAATGATGGGATTGACATGGGATCTCTTTAAAGCAATGGCCATATAACTATTCTACGGATAAGATGAATTTAGTCTTTCTAATGTGATTGAATAGCTTTTCAAAAATAGGATTGACATGCATCTCTTTATGGCAATGGCCGCATAACATTTCCAATGATAGGATGGATTTGGTCTCCTTAGCGTGATTGCATAATTTATCTTGGAAGGGATCAACTCAATCTTCCTAGTGCAATTCCACAATTTACCTTAGAAGGGATTGACATGGTCTCCCTGGTGCGATTGCATAACTCTCAAAAGATAGGATTGAGAAGACATCTCTCCAAAGAAATGGCCTCATAACTCTTCTAGTGATAGGATAGACTCATTCTCTGCCATTGCATAATTTACCTTGGAAGGGATCGACTTAGTCTCCCTTATGCAATTGCACAACTTTCTTTGAAAGGGATTGTAATGGTCTCCCTAGTGCGATTGCACAACTCTCTAAGGATGGACACAACTTCTTTATAGGGAAATAGCCCCATAATGTTTCCAAGGATGGGATGGACTCAGTCTCCCTAGTATGATTACATAATTTACCTTGAAAGATATTAACTTTGTTTTCCTAGTACGATTACACAATTTACCTTGTAAGGAATTGACATGGTCTCCCTAGTGAAATTACACAACTCTTCAAGGATGGGGTTGATAAGGCCTCAGTAATGAGGATTGATATGATATTCGTAGTGCGATTGTACAACTCACTTTGGAAAGGATTTATCAATTGTCTCAAAAGGGGAAATGGCTCAATCTCTCTAAAAGATTTATTTTGATCTCCTTAGTGCAACAACACCAATCTTTATGTAATGTCTAGAGGCATCTCACCAACTCACTGGATATTCATTCAAACAAAAGGATATACCTACAACCTAGATTCCCTCTCACTTCTAGGCAAGGGGTGAATCCTACTAAATCCTACTAAGGTTAGGCAAAGTTTAAATTTGAAATTAGGTGTTTGACCCATACAAACTTTCAAAAATATTTTTCTAATTATAGGTGTTGGACTCATGCAAACTTTTAAAATTTCCTAAGGACTTTGGATCCTAAATAAGATTTTTACTATGAGTGTTAGACCAATACAAACTACACAACTCAACATAAAAATGAAATATAAAATGAATTTTTTATATGAAAATAGAAGGCATCACACAAGGATAAACCCCGTTAGACCGGGTAGTTTTGATACAATCATATTATTCAATATTTTTACTCATATTTACCTAGTGTTTTGTTCGTGTTTTATAGAAAAAAATGCCTTGGTATCTTTTTTTATGTTTTGAAGGCACTTTTGGATGTGAGATTCAAAAAGGAGTAAATTGAAGATAAAATTCAGACCATATTCCAACTCGTGTTGAATATTGACAGATTTGAACTATGATCAATGTTTTATGCAAAACTTGAGTTATAGAGGTCAAAATGAAGTGATTCTAGTGGAATTAGAAAGCTAACATCTATACCTTTCTATACATATATGGAAAGAAAAATAAAAATGAACGGGGGTGGAAATCGCAGTATTCAAAGACAAGTCTTGCATTCTGCCAATTTTGACCTCCAACCATTCCGACTTGAATATCTTGAGTTATAGAAGTCCATTTGATGCAAACTTAATTTTATTGGCTTCATAACTCAAAGACCTATCATCCTACCAAATTTCAGTAGCAATAGATCTCATATGAGACATATATGATTTTTCTAAGACAACCTATAAATTTTGTTAACAAATAGGTTTTGTGAAGAAACAAATCCAACTTACTTAAATGTAGATTGTCTACTTTGGAAATGACTATTTTTATTTTTTCTGGGTGGATACAAATGGATTGGAGGGATGTGGAGATTAGGATTTCCTATCAAATAAAAAGAAAGAGACAGAAAGAGAGGTGGCGACTAGAAAAAATAAGAAAACTCCACTCTTTTCTCCTATACCCGAAATTATATTCTCATTTGTTCTATTTGTTAGGTTTTTGATAGACATACAAGGCTAAGCTATTTTTCTTAGTTAAAAGGATGTAGAAACTTTCATATTTCAAAAACGGTGAGATCTCTTCTATCTTTTCTTTTCAGTTTATATGGTGAATATGAATATTTTTCTATGCTTATGTCTTATTATTGTTTAGTTTGATTGTTAGAGCGGACTCTAAATTATTATTCTAAATCAATCTACTGCTAAGTTTGCTATCAACACCGGAGTTGTGATATTTGAACTTGCGAAGCGACTAGGTCTAATAATTATTGTGAATCTATGTTGTTAATCTTAGGAAAAATATTCAATTAAATCAAACATAGACTGCAGACTGTTATGTTTTCTAGATTTATCAACCTATCTAGTTTTTAAAGTTGTCATTGAATTAAATTACTAGTGCAAACACTATGGTTGTTTAATGGTTAGGGTTAGTTTACTGCAGATCGATTAACTGACTAATGTTAAGGAAAGATAGATATTCATAATGTAAATTGACGTATCATTTCAATAATCAGTTTTGATTTTTGTAGGTAGACGTTTACTTGAGACCAAGGTTTTTCTCTTGATAAGTTTCAGATTTATTTAATTTAGCTTGACTATTTTATTCTGTTTATCATAGCATAGCCTAGATAACCTCAAAACACCCCAACTTTGAATCATCTAGCATAAAAACCTAAACTAGATATTTTTCATAGAATTAACCCCTTGCTTGCTCTATACTATCTTGTTTGTTTAAGTCAGGGTAATTAATTTGTGTGACCGCGGTATCATAAAAAGTTTACAAAGATAAGGGAAATTAGGGGGCTGAAGCTTAGACATCTAGGTAAGGCTTTTTAGCTAGATCTTTCTAGTGTTAGGAAGTTGTAGCCCTAACAGGGAACATATTTGCAAAATCAGGCATTAGGACTGGATGTAAGATAGCACTGAAATCCACCTATACTCCCCTTAATTGATTGAAGAAATACAAGTTGGACATGGCAAGAAAGATCTTGTCCCCAAATGTTTTAGACAAAGCGGCAAAGCCTCCAAAAAGCACTTGGAATTGACCAATAGAGTTCCTCAAAGCCTCTAGCCACGCCTGAGAACTCTTGGCTTCTTCTCTAGTAATGAGAAGCTCAACCCTCAAGCCTTCTTAGGTGGTCGTCACCTTAAAAATCTCTTGTTTTAGGGTATCCACCTGGTTATAAGCGACTTGAAGCTATTTTTCAATAGAGCACAATTAAAGAACAACTTCTTGCATATGTTCTTTTAGCGATATATAGACCACCTTGAGGCTCCTCAGTTTTGCCTCTATAATAGTTTTCTCCTCCCTTAGCTGTTGGAGGGTAGCCTGATTTGTCCTATTTTGGGAATGGCCTCCCTTATTTGGTTCCAATCGGTCATTCAACATCTTTTAGGATGAGCGCACATTAGGAGAGTTTGCCAAAAACAAGATTGTTAGGAACAATGGTTATAAAACCAAACTTAAAGGTAAATGAGAAAGTTCTTTACATTAAATGTCATTTGTTCAATTAAGGACAAATAACAGTTATAGCTCTCATCAAACATCATTGAGATGTTTGAAAGAATGGTGAGAATTCTCTATAGCTGCCTCACCACCTCAAGATCAATCTCTCTAAGGCCTAACCTCCACTTATAATAGCTTTTATGATCTGTCTTTCCTCCTTAATAAGGGTGGGGAAACTAAAGGGAGCTCGATTGAGAAAGAGTTTGGTAAAAGCATCCTAAAACCTCCGTTCAACTTTCCTAGGAATAGCCCAAGTAGAGGGCCCGACAGTTGTTGCCTTTATAAATAAGGTCAAAATTGAAGACAGAGGGAATGCCACCATGTAAGCCTCTATAGTCGAGGTTGGAACAATAGTTTCCATAGGGGTGGAGACCCTCTTTCTTTAAAAATAGGTAGCAGCACACGCAACTACTTTAGAAATGGTCAGATCTACTTGACCCTTAGGTGAGGAAGTACAACTACCCCCAATTTCTATTTTTTGTAAGAGACCTAGTTTTTGCTATTGTGTCCTCATGGAAACGAAGTTCATCTATAACTTAAGTAGAGGAAAGACTAGAGAAGAGATGAAGGATGAACTCTTCTTTACAGATTTTGCCAAAGTTTCTCATCTTCTTTCAGTTGTTAGTCTTGTAAAGTCAGCAGTGAACTGAGATGTAAAAAAAAAAAGGGTATAGAAGTTATATAGCAATATGGCCTGGAAATGCCCTTTGGCCATTATATTGACATTGTACTCAGTTGAGATCGATGCCAATGCAGCACATGTTTTCCTTACAGGGTTCCTTTCATAGCTCTTATGGGTCTATTGGCAAATGTAAAGAACCAACACATGTCATTTCCACCATTAATGTCGACTACCAAATAGGAATAGGTCCTAAAGACATAAATTATGTCGCACCCTCGCGAGAGCGCGGCGTCGCGGCGACCCTCCCCGAGAGCAAAGATTGATTTCGGGGTATTTGTTTTGTGAATAAGGGAGTTGTCATCTAGTATTATGGTCACTAGGAAACCTAACTAGTCTTTCAGAGATTCTAAGGCAAGGGACTGGTTGCGTAAAGAGAAGGGTTTAGCACCCCTAGTACGCCCTACTTAAGGTAAGTTGCTTGGTGTTTGGTTTGCCTTATAATTGTTATAGTGTTGGTGTTGTTCAAAGTCTAAAAGTAAGAACCCTTGGCCAATATAGATCATACCCTTATGTCTATAGAGTGCCAAAAAGAAATGATGCAGATCTCTTGAAATCTGTGTTTGATTTAAACTCAATTTATAACCTATGAATTAAAAGACAACTAAAATAGAAATCTTAGGAGATTCAATGTGCTTAGGAGCTCATTTTTCCTTAGTATTTCAAGTGTTCGCGACTCGTAAATCGTAAGGAAGAGGAACAAAGATTTAGAAATCTAAGGAATTTCATAAAGCTTTAAAAACCTATTTTTGCCTTAGTGTTTCATACTTTCACGGCTCGTAAACCGTGGAGTCAAAATTGAAATGTCCTCAATTATAATCGAGGCTTCTTTCAAGGATGTGTGATGACTTATTATTCCTAAAAAAATATTTTGGATATTAACCACTAGGGTTTTTTTTTAATCCAAACATTAACAGTGAATAATAATAGGTTATTCCCAATAATATTTTGGATATTAATCTCTTTGGGATTTGTTTATCCAAATATAAATGGTGAATTAAGTCGAATTCCCTTAAAAATAAGATTTTTGTATTTTTAGAATATTAGCCAACACCCTTTGGAGTTTTAAAAACATGTTGTAAAATCAATAATTTTTGTGTTTAAGAAACCCATGCTAACTTTTAAATTTTGAATATTTTAAAAAAAAAAGAAATTCAAAATATGTTAGGGTATTGGCCGTATGCACGAAAACATTATATATATATATATATATATATATATATATATATATTTGCCACATTTGCGTTGAAAATCAGGTATTATAAATACGAGATTTGTATTTTTACAATATAAAAACACAAAACAAAACAAAACAAAATAAATACACGTGCCTTGCCTGGTTACTGTTCAAGTGAATTAAATTTCACTTGAACAGTAACAAATGCAACTAAGAATGCATGCAAAAGCTGGGAATAAAAGACAGCTTACCTGGCCTGCTAGCAATCGGGTTTTTTTTGCCTTCTGCTGCCTTTGTTCGTAGGTTCTTCTTCTGTATCTTCGTTCCCCTTATTCTCCTCTTTTCTGTCTTGTTTTGTGTTTTCTTCCTCTACCTCTTTGGTAACTGAGACGGACGAAGACAACGGTGCTGAAGCTTCTACGCACAACCGGTTGTCACTACTTCCGAGGACAGCAAAAACGATGGCCACCTGGTTTTGGTCTCTGTTCTTTTTCTTTCCTTCTGCTGATGCTTTCTGTGGAGATGATGAGGGCGATGGTGATGAAGGCATGTTATGCTGGTTGAGTTCACGCCCCTGCCTCTGTGTTTTTCTACTTTCGACAGTGTCGTTGTCGGCTCTTTCTCTCGTTACTCTTCTCTCTTTTTTTCATCTTTTTCTTATTTTTTTCTTTTTTTTAGGTCAGTAGAGGAGGCTTATATATAGCCTAATATAGCTCTATTTAGGAAAGATTCAATGCACTAATTCTAGGATGTAAATCTCGGCTGATTTACAATCAAATAATGCAAATGAGGAAACTAAAATATTCTCATGATTCTGTGCTGATTCCAGTGATTTCTTTCCAACATTAACGCATCATCCCAGCCATCTATGTTAGGGATAAAATCTCAGCCATTAGATGATGGTGAGGTTCCTCTCTTCATGTCATTTTACAACTGTCAACGTGAAGCACCCAATTGTCTCCCTTGGACTAAAGCAGAAACCGTGATCTACAGCTCACAAAATCAGGCGAGAGCAAGATGGAAACTAAGCAGACAATTGTGCAGGGAAAATGAAAGAATTTGACGATGAGGTTTGTGCTTAGTAAAGGAAAGAATTGCAGATAGGGGAGGGGTACTGTTCAAAACACAAATGAACAGTACCATGCTGCAAAGTCTTATTTCCTTATCCGGCGTGGTGGAATCCTGTCATTTTCTGATGTTTCAGTCCCCCTCTTCAACTTCTTAAAACCCAGCCAATTTCCTTCTAATTTCATCTTCAATTAAATTCCTCATTTTATCACTTTTCAATTCAGTCCTTGGTCCAAAAAAGTCCTTCAAATCAGCCCGTAATCCCTTGAATCAAACCTGTTGGCTAGAACCCTTCTCGCAGCAGGATTCCTTGCCTTTCACACAAGATATTCCAACGGGAATATCTTGGGCTTCTGATATCGAAATCAGGCAATTCAAAAACTAAATTCATTTTACATGTACAGGACTACAACTTTCATGAAGGATTAAAAGTTAGATAAAATCATTTTGAAGAACAGAATTACAAAAACAAAACTCGAGCTAGAATCCTTCTCGCAACAGGATTCTCTGCTTTCACGCTAGATATTCAAAGGGGAATATCTTGAGGTTCTGATATCGAAATCAGGGGATTTAAAATCCTAAATTGATCTACGCGTACAGGTCTACAACTTTCATAAAGGATTCAAAGTGAGATAAATTCATTTTGAAGAACAGAATCTGGCTGCCATCTAGTTGGTCAAAAAGATCTCCTGATCTGATTTAGGAAACCGACAATGCCGAGCATCCCAATCTGACTGAGAGTCTACCATAAGAACAGTGAGCCCTAGGACCCAATAAAGGTGTAGGCCAATTCTTTAACATGTCATGAGTGATAGAATATAGCTGGGATGGTCAGATATTGCACGAAACCAAGTCAGAATCAAAGCCTAAGTTGGAACAAAAAATTGCGACAGTTAGGATTAACTCTTGATCTTTGGAGTTTCATTTGCCCCTTACGTGAGGTATGATCCTAGTTAGGATTAACTCTTGATCTTTGGAGTTTCATTTGCCCCTTACGTGAGGTATGATCCTAGTCAGGGTTTTTACAAAGAAAAACTTATTCAAACTCAAATAAGGACTCCAAGGGATATATTTTAGAATGTGAAGGGATAATAAAGATGACCTGTCATAATTTCAAGTACCAGCGGTTAGAACCGATAAATTTTGTCTTTGTTTAATGTGATTATTTGGAACTTTTGCGTAAAAAACTTATGTTTTTATGATCAATCACTAGCAAATCGAACTACATATGATTATACATACAGCTAAAATATTGCCCAGGAGAAATAGGGTGCAAGTCTTTTATGCATTTTTCATTTTCGTATTTTAGTTCAAAATTGTTTAATCACCTTAAAACAAAAATTACTTGAATGATTCTTATTCCACATTATTTTAAGCAAACATTTAATTATTTCTGAAATCAAAAGGCAAGTCTAATTTTTTTCAGGATTATATTGACAAAGGGGTTTATACAAAATTGATGTGGCCAAACCTTTTTGAATTGAGCCATGGAGTTAGTCGTGAGGGTCAATTTTATGAGTTTCAAAAGGTTTGCCTCTTAGTATTTTGCAAGGCACACCTTGGGGTTCGATTATTTATGGAAAAACCATTTATTGACTTCAATGCAAAGATTAGACTATGAAAAAAGATAATCCATGAAAAGATACAATTGAGTTTTGCAAAACATAATAGAATGTGGTTTTGAAGTGTAACATCCTCAAATTATAATGTCATGAAATCTCAAACATTTATTTACTAATGTCAAGTATTGAATAATATGTCTAAGATTATGGAATTTTTTTTTCAAAAATTTCAGCAGAGTTTCCTCTATTTTTGTTGGCACCAAGTTATCGACAACACTTCTATTATATGTCATTACAACTTCCATCTTGATCCAATCATTCTGGATCACATCTCATTCATCAAACAATCTCTCAATACTTATACTTATCAATATATTGAAGTCTCATAATATTAATTAATAAGTCAACATAAAAGTATTACTGAAACAATTTGAAAGATAAACAATTTCATCACTAAAGAGTAATAAATGCTAACTAACTACATATATGAATTTAGACTAAATGAATACAATATTAAGATTAAGAGTCATATTGTCTTAAAATATATAATGTATTCTACTACTTTATATTATAAACTTATCTTATCATTTTGAAAATGATTTATCCATACTAACATCTATACAATATATAATACATCCACTACATACTACACATCTTTTACTTGATTTTTACAATACAAAGGTAATACATCTATTACATACTACACATCTTTTACTTGATTTTTACAATACAAAGGTAATACATCTATTACATACTACACATCTTCTAAATTTTTATAACACAAAGGTTTTCAAAGAAAATAAAGACATAAATATTACATTCCAAAATCATAATTCATAAACAGAAAAATCCTACATTTAACGATCTGTATCACCTCGCGGTGTACCTGTTTCAACAATAACCACATTAATCAATTTACTCAATATCTTAGTCAAATATTAATTATTTTACTCTTAACCTTTGAAATTTAATACTTCTAACTTCAATCAATTAATTTACATAATCTTTTCAAAACTTAAATATCCAGTTAACTCATCTCGAATACCAAATAATTCTAACACTTTCACATAATTACTCACAAATTTGGTTTTTTTTTCTCGGTTACCAATAAATCCGGTAATTCCATTTGAATTACCCATCATCCGACTAACTTTTTTTTGTTAGCCAATCAATTTGATAATTTCATATGAATTACCCCATATCCGGTTAACCTCTTTGTTAACTAATAAACCCGGTAATTCTCTTAATTACCCAAGAAATCCGGCTAATTCATTTTGGTTGTCAAAATCAATCTGGTAATTCCATACGAATTACCTAGCATCCAGCTAACCATTTTTGCTAGCCAAATAATAATCCTGGTAATTTCACATAAATTATCAAAATATATGTAAGAACTATATTCAAACACAATATAAACATCTTGTCTTCATGCTTTCTTTTAACTAGTTCATTTCACTTTTAAATTGAATTTACTTATTTTTTCTCAACTTTAATGCTATTTCTTCATTTAGTCTTTCTTACATATTTCAAATATCATGATTAAACATAGTTTTCTAAACATTAACATCAAAACTCATTCCTTTACTTTTCCTTCATTTGGCCGAATGTGATGTTCCTTTTCCTCCCCCAAATTTTTATGCATTTACTTATTATTTCAACTTGTTTTCATTCTATTCCACTTCAACTTCATTTTTTTTCCTCCCCCTCCTAATTCCCCCAAATTCCCATAAGAACCCTAAATTCAAGAATCAATGATTTAAGGGAAATTAAAGTAAAATTCCATGAAATTACTTCCTAACTTAATCAAAGTTTAAAAACATCTAAATCAAACATTAAATTCAAACTTCTCATGCTTACCAATTGACTTTCTTCCAATTTCTCTTCTCTCCCAAAGTTAGCCAAATTCCCTCTCTCAATTCCTCCTCCCTTCACTTGATTCTTCCTTAGATTAGGGTTTTATAAGTTGAACTTTTGCAAGTTTACAAAGTTATTCTTTTAATTTTCTTTTTTTTCCTTACTTTTCTCTCTTTCTCTCACGTTCTTTTCTGGTCTTTCTTTTCCCGATCTGCTTCTGCCCAGTTGCCAGTATATAAAAAGAAGGGAGAGCTGATTTGTTTTATTTTTTAATGGCAAATAACCATTTTACCCTTAATGAGTCCTTTTGCTTCTATTTAACGGTCCTTATTTTCTTTGCTAGCACTACAGAGCTTCGTTCATCCTAAACTTTTAACCAGATTTTATTCAATATATTATAAGATCCCTTGTAAAATTTTAGCTCAATCTGATGGTCAAATTGAAAATTACATCCAATAACGTAAAACTGGTCAAATTGTGATTTTTCATCAAATTTCTGAATTTCTCTAAAAATTCTGAAATTTTAACCCAAGCTAACGCATCATATTAGAAGGCTCCAAACAAATTTTCAGAATTTTCTGATAACCCAATTGAGAGTTACAAATTTGTTTATTTTGCATAAAACTAGTCAATTTATAATTTTTCACCCAAAGGGTTTACATAAAGACCATGTTTACAAAATTGAAATGACCAAGCATGTTAATTACAACAAACTAGCTTCTCCTCTTTTCTTCAATGATTGGAGCTTTCAGAGTTGACTTATTTATCCCTTTGTGTTTTCTTTGGAAGTTTTCTGACTCTCAAATGTAATTCACCCAGCCTCAATGAGTTGAACAAGATTTTCCTTGAAAGAATGAAAATTTTTAATGTTGTGCCCCATTGATCCATCATGATAATCACTTCTTTGGTTAGACTTATACCATTTCAGGTATTGTAGTCGGAGTGGTTTCTGCAAAATCAAAATGATTTGTTCAATACTGACCAATTTCTCAAACATCTCTTTTAAAGGCAAAGAGAAAGGTGATAAGGTCTTCTTGTTTTGTTATGGATGTTCATTGACTAATTATACCAGAAAGGTAAAATTTCATAACAAGAACAAACTAATATACATGCATATAACCATAAGATATAGAATATTTACCAAAAATTCTAATTCATTACATAGTTTTTCAAAAAGTTTAACATAGAAACTTTCTCAATAGTTACATCAAAAGTTTACATAAACCTACATCTAATTATCTATAACAAAATGGATATATCTCCACCTAATAATACTATTTCTGTCGCAATTAAGATATACCCATAAATTTAATATATAAATCTAAATCACTTCTCAAAATGAAAATTCTAAATCTTAAAAAAAAAAATTAAAAACATTGTGTTACTTTACATCACGTTATTTTTTTTGTATCCTTAAGATGATAATTCTAATATCAACATATCTCTATTATATTTTTTAACTTCTACAATCTAAAAGAAAAACATAATACCACTTAAAGTTGATATCAACATAATCTAAGTTAATATTACTAGCATCCAAGTTTTTCCGGTAGGCAAATCAAGATCTTATTAATACCGATATCAACATAACAATATTAATATCTTTAGCTTTCATAATCCAGAAGAAAATACACAAATATCAAGTAATGTTGATATCAACATAATTCATGTTGATATCATTAGCCTCCAAGTTCCCTGTAGGCTAATCAAGTTCTTGCACTTGCTCTCAATGTGGGGTTGTGACCTTAGTCAAGGTTAATTCTCAATAAAACTTACTAGGCTCAATAGGGATTACAAAAGATATATTTTTGGTGTTGTGAAAGGATTATTAAATATCATCTTTCTTTATTTAAAACGAATGCATTTTGGATCAATAAGCTTTGATTTCCTTTATTTGAAAATGCAAAATGGTTTCTCATTATTCATTCAACTAAAATACAACTTATGGTGCTTAGTTTGTTTTTTAGGTTCTTAAATGAATGATCACCTTTCTAAGAGATCACTTGAATTCCCAGAACTCGTTTGTTAAAACAAACACTAATTTGACTTCTGTTTTTGTACTAAAACTTTAATTTTCCAAAAACATTTGTGAAAACATGAGATCATGCATAGATTTTTAAGAAAAGAAAAATACACCAAAGAATTCTTGGCCAAACTTTAATTTTTATTAATCGATAGAAAAGGTACATCTAGCATCGTATTTCTTTACAACAACATAGTTTACAATTCTAGGCAGATCCTCCCCATCCATATTGGTTAAAATTAAAGTTCCTTCATAAAAAAGCCTTTTTCACTATGTATGGTCCCTCATAATTCGGTGTCCATTTACTCTGATCTTCTCCCGATACTAGCAAAATCTTTTTCAATATCAGGTCCCCTTCTTTAAACACTCTTAGCTTGACTTTCTTGTTGTATGCCTTAGCCATTCTGCTTTGGTATAACTGGTGGTGACAAATGACCGACGGTCTCTTTTCATCGATCAAATTTAACTGCTAAAATCTTAGCTTTGCCTATTCTGATTCATCCAGTACTGCATCCTTCAAGACCCTTAATCATGGAATATCTTCTTCTAAACGCATAACTATTTCTATCCTATATACCAAAGAATAAAGGGTTACACTTGTAGAAGTTCTAATTGTGGTGCGGTACGCGTGAAGTGTGTATGGAAGCATCTCATTTCAATCATTGTAGTGACCACCATCTTTTAAATGATGTTTTTAAGATTCTTGTTAGCTGCCTTGAGAGCTCCATTCATTTTTTTTCTGTAAGGGAAAGAGTTGAGGTGTTTAATCTTGCATTTAGTGCAGAGCTCAACAATTAATTTCCCATTGAAATTCTGAGCGTTATCGGTTATCAATCTTGCTCATACCTAATTGGGTTAAATCCTAACTATTCTAAGGTTTAAATTTTAACATCACATTTATATCTTTGTATCTTTAATACTTGAGGGTATACTCTACTGTGTAGTTTTACACTTCTAAATATTAAAGTCTACAACTAAATCCTAATATTAAAATGAACAAAATGATTGGTAAATGGTTTTTGACATTTTGATCAAATCCTAATGGATAACATAAACTAGTTATAATATCCATTTTACATTTTAAAACATGAGAAAGATGCAATTTTGTTTTTTTATAAAAAATATGCTTAGAAAACTTTTAGGATTTAGTCGTATGCGTAAAAATAAAACATTTTTTTTTGTTTTTTTTTAAGAGGAAATTAATTTAAAAGTTTTGAGATTTTTTTTTAATTTTCAAAAAAAAATTTAAGAAATGTTTCAAAGAAAACCAGGTATTTTAATATTGGATTCGTATCTTACAATGTAAATATACAGTCCGATATTATGCAAAAATTGGTAGAAAAACATGCAACAAAATCACAATTTTTTTTAAAATAACTCTTGGAATTTTTTGGAACTTTTGGTTTTATTATTATTATTATTGAGCTGGGCCTGGCCAAGCAAACTAGGCTGAACCCCGCTAGGTTGGGCTGACTAGCAGCCCAATAGACCTAACCTCTTTTTATAAGGGTGGGATGGACCCGGCCTAGCCATCCGGACTAGCTAGAACGGGTCGAGCCCACGGCCAATATGGTTGCTGGGTCGAGCCATCAACTATGTTAATTAATGTCTTTTTCATGCAGAACCAACATTCTGCATGCATATGGCTGACAAGTTTGCAGCCAAAGGGGGGAGGAGATCACCAGGTGTTAGTAAGCCTAGCTGGTGGTCTGGGAGGCCGACTTGAGGCTGGTGGTGGCAACAGTAAAGTGGGAGGTGTTGGTTGCTGGAGGAAGACTTTATGGAAGAGAGGGAGGAGTTTGCAGTGGCTACTCCTAACATGAGGGTGGACGGCTAGTAGTCGTACTGGTGGCTCACGGTGGAGCTGTTGGTGAAGAGGTCGACATTGAGGTCATTGTGGCTGAGAGCATGATGGTATAAAAACTGGGGAGAAGGTTGGTTTTGTGGTCATCATGGCCTGACAAAGTTGCTGCAAAAGGGCTGGTCGGGTTGGCCATTTTGGAACGATGTCGTGGATATTATGGCGTCAATCAGACAAAAAGGACTACACTGGGTTGTAGTCAAATGTCAGGCCATCGTTTGTGTGCAAGTTTTGTCAAATTTGGTGGGGAGATGAAGCATTAAATGCCTTGGAAAGAAGGTCACTCTAGTAGCCTTTTCAGGCAAAATGTAGAAGAAGATGAATAGTCACCAGACGACGCGTCATTTGGTTCCCCATTTTTTTATTGTAAAATGGCGCTGATTTAGGGATTTAGGGTTTTAATTTAGGGTTTTGGCCGAAGTTCAATTTGGTCATCCATCTTTAATTTCTTTCAATTGTACCCTAATTGACCCTAAACTTCCAATTTTACCCAATTTTGCCCCTTCAAAACTTTAATGTCAACCCTAGATTTCAGCGCCTTTTTCATTTTGGTCCATCAATTGGGTCCTAGAGTTTGGCGCCTTTTTTCAAAATGATCATTGGCTGTAAATTTCTTCAATTTAACCCTTAATTGGCCCCTCAAAACTTTTATTTTCTTGCGATTTCACCCCTGATTTGAATCAATTGACTTGATAAAAATTAAATTTGGTCTCCTAAAATTTCAATCTTCTCAATTAAGCCCAAATTAGGCTTCCAAACTTTTGTTTTTACCAATTAAGCCCCTAATAAAATTAATGACCCATTTAAAGTATAATTAAGTCCTTGCACTTAATTAATCATTCAATTGGATCCAAATTAATTCTCAAATATAATTAAAATTTAATTTGGCCTATGATTAAATTAAATTGGCCTATTCAAAATCTATTTATTTCCTTATGCTTAATGTTTATGTAGATTCATCCAATAATCATTTAACTTGATCTTGAAACTGCATTGTCTCTTCAGTTTGGTAAAATGGGGTACAATTAAGCTCCTGATTCCATCTAAAATTGCAGCTTGATTTTTATACATTCAAAATCCCTCCTTAACCAACTTTTTCTATGTTGCCAGGCTCCTTGCTATTATTTTTAAAAAAAAAAGAAAAAAAATGAATTTGGAGAATAACCCAGAAATGAGTTATAACACGAGGATAGAGAGACGACTTTTTCATGGTTGTTAATATGACAATGACGCTAAAATTAAGGTGAACAGCAAGGTAAATGATGTTAATATGTAGGGTGAACGACCTCAAAAGGCTTAAGCTCATAACAAGGGTTATAGATATACAGACACGATAAGGATAACTCTCGCTAGGGTAAGTGTTTAGAAGAAAAAAAAGGGAAAGAATGACAAGTCAATTTTGGCTTAGGGAAGAAAACCTGACAAGGAGACAGGGTATAAATACCCATAAACAGAATGATAGTGTTTTGGGATACCAAAGATCATATCATTGTTCTATCTTTAGTGTCTTTTACACTTTAATCCTCTTAGACTTCAATTTATGCAATTAAGGATAAATTGATTTGAATAACAACAAAAATAAAACTTCCCGATTAGGTCTTCGATTGAAATCAATAGACCCTTTCAAGTTTTTGTTTTTACATTATAGTCCCTAGATCCTCAATTCTCTTCGATTAAAGTTGAAAGTGGCTATTAAATGGGAAATTTATTCAATTTAGCCTTTGTTTGGGTTAATGGGACCTCTTAAGTCATGCAAATTTAGCATTTTGATCCTTGATCACTTAATTCTTTTAATTTTAGACATTTTATTATTTCAATGGTACCCTTAAAAAGGCATCCCTTAATAGTTTTGAAAATTGTCTTGTCCAACTTAAAACCAAAAACTTTATCTAAAAGCTATCTTCAAAATTTTTATTTTCATATGTTTTGATTATTTTTAAAAAATCATTAAAATGATAAAAATGGGTATGACAAATACGTTGGCTAGAAATAATTATTGGTTGATAAAAGAGGCATTTGATTTGCATATAGCATGGTACATATTTGCACTGTGACCATTGGCTAGAATTATGGTGTCAACCATGCATAAAAGTGTGAATTTATAGAGAATTTATTAATGAAAAACACAAAAAATTATATGCGCATAAACGTTGCACGGAATCGACTTCTGACTCCTCGCGATTCAAAAAAATATTCAGGTGTATGTGTATTGGACAGTGTGTCAAAAAAGACAGAAAGAGGAGAAGGAAAAACCTAGTTGGGCCAAACAAGGTGTGGCCATTTAGGCTAGTGCCTAAATGACAATAAGGGTGAATTTTGTTTTTATGCACCATTATTTCCCCACGAGTCTTTTAAACATATCTATTTGAAAGACTTTAAACGATAAAAGTGAGGGAAAAATACTTCAACAAATGTTGTTACTCTTTTCTTACCCTATAAAAAAAATCAAGAAAAAAATTCAAAAATACAAGAGAATACACACGAAGAAAGCCTAGAAGATTGTCCAAGTTAGTGGTGAAGGACTAGAATGTACAAGATTAGAAAAATTAGCAACTAAATTCTGATTGACAAAGGGCTCTATTGGTGAGAATATTTTATTTGGGTAAGGAAATACAAATTTGGATGGTTAAGGAGTCAATGAGAATTTTGTAAGGCTTAATTAATCATATTGAGGACTTAATTGTAAGAAAAAAAAATCTATGTTTTTTTAGCCAAATTGGGTTTCAATTTGATGAATTAAAAGTTTGGGGGGCTGAAATTGAACTTTGAAAAGCTTAATTGGTCAAATTAGGGGCTTAATTGTGAAAACAATTAAAGTTTGGTAACCAATTAGGGGTTTGATTGTTGAAATTCAAGACCAAGGATCAACCTATGAATGGCGCGCAATTGCGAGAGTAGAAATTGGTGAAAGCAGGGGCTAAATTGAAGAAAATTAAAAGTTTAATTGCCAATTGGAGGTCAAGATGAACAAATAAGAAACCAATGACCAAAATGAAAATGGCGCTAAACTTCGTGGCTGATATTTGAGTCTGGTGGGGGTTAAATTCCATACAATTAAAAGTTTTTGTGTCAATTAAGGGTGCATGGGCCACAATTGAATGAATGGAGACTAAATTGAAACTTTGCCAAGTCCTAAATTAAAAATCCTAAATTCTAGGGTTTAACCTAAACGATACGTCGTTCAGCCTTTGTTCATCTTCTTCCTTGATAATTCACGATGATCAAGTTGGCACCTTCCAAAAGCTCATTGTTGAGTTCTAGACCTCCAAATGGCATGTAGTTTTTGAAAAAAGAAAAGGAACATTGTAACAGTCTCTAAATTATAACATCAAGGTCATAACTATTGCATCAAAACTATTGCATCAAAATCACCTTTCAGAATCGAAAATATTCAGGATTTTTTTTATATAAATCTAATTTCCTACAGCAAATTCGACAGAGTTTCCTTTGCTTTTAATGATACCAAGTTATCGCCTAGACTTCATTCAATCACACTACTCAATCTTCCACTTCGATCCAACCATCCTGGATCATATCTCATCTCATCATTCAATATCTCACATAGCAATACTTCATTATGCTTTCTCAACCTTACATCATCAACAAATAAATCATAGCAATTATATTCTCTTAAAATAAAACATTAACTAAGTTAATACAAGTATAAATTCAAAGGATTCATATTGAACTAAATATTACTTTAACAAGCATCCATCATTTTAACATGCATAACTATGATTACTAAACTTCATTTCGAATAAGCTTACTAATGCTAGTTTCTTACTTATACTTTCTAAATGTGTAGGTACCAAAAGCAATTATCTTTATGATACATTTATTAAAATCTATATATAATACAAACTACATATAAGGCAAAAGATATTACATCCCAAAAGAACAAGATCTAAACACAAAAGCCTATATCTAACGCTCCGCATCACCTCATAAAATACCTGTATACATAACATTAATAAGAAATAAGTAAAATAACACATTAACAATGGTAAAATTATTAAGTTTATAATTCTTCAAAATATATCAAATTGTCTTTCATCACTTACTTACTACATTCCCACATCAATAGCCCATTCATAATTTTATCAATCCTATACTTATAGGTCTTCAACAACCAACACTTATTACTTAATTTTAAATTTGGAAATTCACAAAAATTTACCTCAAATCCAACTAACCTTTCTCGGTAACCAATAAATATCCGGTAATTCCATATGAATTACTCCACATCCAACTAATCTCTTTTAATAGCCAATAATTCCAGTAATTCCATATGAATTACTCAACATCCAACTATTCTCTTTCATAGCCAAATAAATCACGGTAATTCCATACGAATTACTCAACATCCGGCTAATCTCTTTAACAATCAATCAATCTGGTAATTTTATATGAATTATCCAACATCCGGCTATCCTCTTTAATAGCCAATCAATCCGGTAATTCCATATGAATTACCCATCATCTCAATTATAACACAAACAAGTTTCTTCTTCTTCTTTTTCATATTAATATGTTATAAAACAACCCATAACTAAATAATGAAACTTTGAATTTTCAATGAAAGTGATGAATCACCTACCATATGCTCGTGATGGCCTAACTCCTCTGCTTGATGCCCTGCTCTTGAAATAACTCCTGAATCAATCAAATTACACCACATTATTAATCCACTAGTATTTCTCCTACGTGCCTAAATTTGAAGCATGTAATATCTTCTATTTAATTTGGTTTTGCACCAAAAATTTTCATTCATTTGTCACATCATTCTCAACATATAGTTTAATCAATTTTCTTCTTTTAACTCATTTAAAGAATTCTTTTATGAACTATTCCTACCATTTATTTATTCCTTCTTTTCACATTCTTATGATGTTTCTTCACTTGTTCATACTTTGGATACTTCAAATAAGATGAGGAACATCATTTCTTAAACATAAAACAATCAAAACCTCATCCCTTTATTTCCTCATCCTTAGTTACAAGTTCATTCTTCAAAATTATCCAATTTCTCTCTTAATTACTTCTTAAATTCACTATTTCTATACTATTGCATCTCAATTCCATAATGCTTACGACTTTTCTCAAAATCCCCAAATTATCATAAGAACCCTAATTTAAAGAGTCAAGAGTATAAGAAATTAAATCAAATTTAATTGTCATTGTTTGATAACTTACTCAAATAAACTCAAATACACTTCATTCAATTAAAAATCTTAACTTTTCATGCTTACCAATCTAAGTTCCCCCAACTTCTCTTCTCCTCCTAGCGTGGCAAGCCCTCTACTCCCTTCTTCTATCTTCCTTCACTTGATTCTTCCTTAAATTAATGTTCTAAGTCTTTCAATCTTACAAGTTCCAAAGCTCTCTCTCACTTTTTCTTGTTTTTCTCTTGATTTCTAATGTTGTTCTTCTTGTTTTCACTCTTCCTTTCTTTCTCTCCTATAGTCGGTCACTTCCCCTTGTATTAACCTATGAATTGTAACGATTTAATTAATTCCATTCATGTCTCTCAATAGTAAATTTTCATGTTTTTAGCATAAAATTCTCGAGTACCGATACAAGTTAGACCACCTTTTTACCTGAGTTATTTTGATTTTCATTAATTTACATCCCAATATATTTATTTCATCATAATCCATTTCCATCCAGTATTTATTCGTGTTTCTGTATTTTCTATTTTTTAGCTATTTTTTAAATTTTATTTTATTTTATTATTTTATTTTTCCATTCATTTCTTTCCATTAATATAACCATTCAAGATAGCTATTATCTTAACATTTATTTCAGTGTCCATATAAGTCCCTAACATCCTGTCCCTGATCAGCCATCACTCAATTTTCAGATTCTGAGCTGATCGAGGTGGCACCTTCAAGCAAGTGAATATGGAGTTACAGACCTCCAAATAAAGCAAGGTTGGATCCAAACAAAAGATGTGCACCCCCTCTACCAACTTCAGGGATCTTCAATGATGATGACGTCGGAATTGCTTCAAAGCAGCCGCAAAAGTGGTCAACTCAATCAACCTTGATTGAAATACCCATTTGTTCAAAACCACCTAACCTTTTCGTGTGCTCACACTTTAAAGCTCCCAGAAGATTCTTATAAAGGGCTATAAATCGTTCCCCCAAATCAAAAGGTGAAGAATGCATGCCTTTGTCTCCAAGCAAAGGAAAACCACCTATGCCAAAATCACCATTGCAAAAACCATTGAAGGACAGAGGCTCAACTTTGATCAATTTTTTATAAAATCATCAAAAACCCTAGAAAACCCCAATCAATTCCCTTGGAAATTCAAGCTGAAGGGAGGAGAAAAAAAGGAGAGAAATACTGAGAAAATACTCTAGTTGTGAAGGTTTACGAACCTAGCATAAGTGTTTCTTCATCTTTAAAAGGGCAACAAGTTTGTGGAAACAAAACTTTACAATGGAAAGAAAGGCAGTAGTTGTTCTAGGGGTTTGAAGGTATATTTCTTAACCTAAAAGTAGAGTCCATGTGCCCTATTTGAGTTGATTTTGATTGTCATTTGGTTTCTGTTTATGTTTACAAATATGGAAATGTGTTTAGAATGCTTTAAAAGTAGGGATGTGCTTGTTTCTTTCTTCTTCTTTTTTTTTTTGCTGTAATTTTTTAATCTATAGTTTGATGTTATTCTCAGAAGCATTTTAGGATATGTTTAATTTTTTTTATGTAATAAAACCCTTCTAGTTTAGTTTTTGATAAAATAGCATTTGTTTTCTTAGTTTTGTAAGTTCGGTTAATGCATTGATAAGCCATACTGTTAATCTTGACTTTATAATGCTTTGGTCATGACCAAAATATGTTTTGAAAATCAATTTTGAATCCAAATTGCTTGGATAAGCTTGCTATTTTTTATTTTCCATTTTTGAAAAATGGGATTTCATGCATGTTTTCCATGATTTGTTGTTTTTTGTTGTTTGTTTTGATTCAAACGTATATGAATATGAAATCATGGTTTGTGTGAACTAAAAAGATTCGGTTTTGAGGCTTGGTATGCATTTCGGTGTTTAGTAGTAGGCTGATGCATTTCTAGGCAAAATCTGGGTTGGTGTTCTTCCCAAGAACATTACCTGAGCTACGAGTTTCTGACCTATTTTATTTCATTTCTTTTCATCTTCACATTTGCATGACATCATTAGACAATAATATAGGATCTTCATGCATCAATAACTATTTTTTGTGAGTTTTAATCTTACGGTTTTATTTTTTGTACCGAAAATTTTTCAGTAAAATTGGGATTATTGAGTGATAATTGTTGAGTTTTGTTGCTTGATTATTTATCCTTGCATGTTTTACAACCTTTTTGTTCCTTTTATTTCATGGAATCTGGTCTGGTTTAGAGTTCGTGTTACTAGAATCACTTTGAATGTTCATCTGTGTTCTTCATGTTCTTTGTTTTTTCTAGGTTTTGATTCGTTTTCACCAAAAAAATTTAGTTTTTGTGTTTTTGACAAGTTTAATCTATTTTTAGTTTGGTTTTTGTTTTTGGCTTTTTTTTCGGGTCAAACACGTGTCTTTGGTTTGGTTCATGTTCAATCGACCAAAGATTTCTGGTTAACCCGGTCGAATCAACTTAGTCAGATCAAAATTGAATCAATGGATAAGGCTTTGTTTGGCTACCAATGTTTTTGCTAAAGGTTTTTTATGTCTAATGGTGTGTTTGGCAAACTCTCCTTAGGCTTGTTTTGGGGAGTTTTATTACAAAAAAATAGGTTTTTGCTAAACAAAGCTTAAACAAATTTAAAATTATTTGAGCATTTTTTTTATATAAAAAATCTAAAATACTTTGGCATGTTTTAAAAAAGATATTGCATGGATTTTACAACATGTTTGTAAAATTTCAAAGGATTTTAACCTATATTTCAATAACCCTAAAAAATTTTATTCATGAAAAATGCTAACTAAATTGGATAAATTGATCAAAGTTCTAGATCTTCATAAGATATTTGAGAAAAATGCTACTAACTTAAAGTGAACGATGATCGAAGAGGTATTTGAAAGGAGGAAGAATGACTATAGACTTAAAGGCAGAATACTTGCTTTAAGAATCTTCGGGTTGGTGTTATTTTCAAACCTCACTGGAATAATCAGTTTAGAGGCGGTTGCAGCTTTTGTTGCATATGAAAACACTTAGATAAATCTCATTGAGGCGATACTAGCAGAAACTATCTTAACACTCAATCGTTGTAGGAGGGTTGGCAATGGATCAATGAAATGTTATGAATAGTTGTTCTATATATGGCCGATTAGCCATATAGAAACCGAGAGACCGGTATTTAATAACTTATTGTGGTTTAGTCAAAGACCATTGGAGATAGTTAAAGAAGAGGAATAGAGGGACCTAAGCGAGGAAAAATGGAAAGTAAAATTGAAAGGATGCAAGGAGGAGTGAAGTCGAAAGCCTCATGAATGAGAGCAACGGATTGCTTGATGAGTTGTGGGCAAATATGATGGGTGCCTCTGATGGGAGTGACCAGATATGTTAGCTACGCACCCGCTTTGGTTATGAGGCAACTTAGGGGTGTACAGCATGTGCCAAGGACAGCCGGGTTATCCCAATTCTCCAGGTTATTCAAGGATCAAGCTGCTTTGAAAGTTGTAAAGAACATTAAGCAAGATTGGAAGCTTTTGGTATTGGTCAAGAAGAAATCAGATGATCTAAGAGATCCAGTTACTAGTGAAAAGTATCCAAAATGAAGAAATCCATCACTAGTCACCATCCCCATGACTTTTGGATTTAAAGTTTAGACTTTGCAAGCTCTTGAACCAACTAAAAGATAAAAGGATTAACAACAAGGAAGAGTTGAGATAACAACTAGAAAAACTTCCAAAAAAGGTGGGCACTGGTAAAGCCCTCGGGTCTACACGACGTCATTGATGAAGTTATGAAAAAATATTATACAAAAATTGGGCTTGGTGTTTGGGCTTGATTATTCTTGAAAAACAAGTCTTATGTGGAACAAATGACTCTCAAATGCTTAAGTCAGTATGTGTATGAGAGGAAATGAGAAAAATATAAGAATGAATTGTTGAAGAGTGAAATAAGCTCACTTTGGGATGTGAAGATTTGAATGATAATTGATTGGTGGAATGATGGTTCTATCATCGGTTGTAGTGTTTGGCTTTCCATTGGTGGAGAAATGGGTGATTGTCAATGATACATTAGCTAGAAATAACTATTGGTTGAGAAATGAGGTACTTGATTTGCATAAAATGTAATGTGTATTTGCATGACTATCATTGACTGGAAATGTGGTGTCTACCCTGCATTAAAATGTGTACTTGCAGAGAATTTATCAATAAAAAGCATAGAAAATTTTGTGTGCATGACAAGGCATAATATTGTATTCTCACTTCTTAAAAATCAAAAAAAATATTTACATATATGGATATTGAACAATGTGTCAAAAAATATAGAAGAGAAAAAACTTATCCAAGTCAAGTCGGGTGTAGTCATTTAGGCTAGGATACAAACAAGGCAACACGAGTGAAATAAAATAAAATGTGAATTTAATAAAAAAATGTGCGGCATCATGCTATGTTCCATTTTAGAAGTCAAAATCTTAAACAACCCAATATGATCCATATATATAAATATATATATATATATATATATATAAATATATATATATATATATATATATATCTCGGAACGTGAACGATGGATTTGGTTTTGGGATTTTGGCAAAACCTTGCACTTTTATCATTATTAGTATAATTATTGTTATTAATGATAGTATTTGATAATTGTGGCTGAGAGTGACTTGCAGGTTCCAGAGGAGAGGACTTACTTGATTGATTTGAACTAAAACCATCGTGGACAGAAAAAATCTGTCTTCTTACCCTCTACCTCTCCCAGGTGTTCATGCATCGCGCCTTTGCCTTGTCGCATACGGCCTATATCCACAAAATAACAAGGCACCATCTTTCCTTGCACATTTGGAACTTTCCTAATATGGAATTTACCTTTAGCCACTTTTAATCACTCAAGGAACTGATTACGTTCTCGTCCACAGGGCTGGATTCCATGAATTTAGAAAAGAAGTTCTGCGGGTTAATTAGAGGTTGGTTTATGTATTTATTAAAACTAATTAATCAGTCTTTATCATCTAATCCTTGTATTTTTAAATTCATTCATACCTTAAGTATCTTCCTCTGTATCATTCTTTTAATTATTTTTAAGAAATAGAAAATGAGAAGAAAAAAAAAACAGATGATGTTGAAAGATTTTCTAGAAGTACTATTTAATTCATTTTTCAAAAAAGGAGGGACTGATCTATAATTTACTATACTGAATGAGAAAATCTTAGTGGATTATATCTTATTTAATATTTTATCAAAATATTACTTTCTAATCATTATTCTTAAAAATTAATGATTCTAATAAAAATAAGAAATGTGTCAAAAAATCATCTCAACTCAATAACTTAAGTTTTTAAATGAGGTCCCAGGATATGATTTATATTATTATCTAAAACACCTCCTCAGGTGAAAGCCCTTTGGACTTGAAACTTGCACAGGCCCACATTATTTTGTGCTTAATTTTTATCAAAAAAATAAGGATGGTGAGATTCGAACTAATGACCGCTTGGTCATGAAGGCTTTGATAGCATGTCAAAA
>Ga0307513_10002384_pt1 | contig 26062 bp, 26 predicted proteins | sample 15_EM_MG_FD_202174 | JGI IMG/M metagenome (GOLD analysis project Ga0307513, IMG submission 202174) | Populus trichocarpa ectomycorrhiza microbial communities from riparian zone in the Pacific Northwest, United States - 15_EM | ecosystem: Host-associated > Plants > Roots > Unclassified | place...
TTTTTTGATTACATAACTTCAAAAAAATTGTCCCACAGAATGCAGCCAGAAGATGCAGGGTGCGCTGAAATGCAAATAACGCAAACTGATTTTTTTTGCAGATGGGTTCTGTCCGCTTGCACCGTCCTGCTACCATCCTCTCCCTGGCTGGCACCCTACTGCTCATCACCGGCTGGCACCCTACTGCTAATCTCCGGCTGGCACCCTACTGCTACTCGTCGGCTGGCGCCCTACTGCTCATCTCCGTTGGCTGGCATCCCCTCTGCCTGGTGGCTCCGCTCGCCTTCTACCCTTCCGATCGGTTGGCCCCTCCTTGGTTACGCCTAGTCATGGTATAGCACTGCCTCCGTGGCTATTGTCCACCACCTTGGATCGATGTAATGACCAGCCTGGCCGTACATCACGGTTTCGGTGGGCCCTCTACTGGAGTTTTCCTACGTCGCCGATCAACAGACCTCTCCCCGCGGGCAGCGTTTCTGGCAGTTAGAGTCTTTTCTTTTGTTTTCGTGAGCCTGCGGAATGGTTTGGGTCTCTCTACCTGTAGGTTTCTATGTATTCTTTCCTTACGAGTCTGAGGTTTTATCTTAGGTGCTAGGCGAGGGGGACTTTTCCTATGGATTCGGGGTGCTTGATTTTTCCCATGAAGAGGTGAAGCGGGTCGTGGCTTTTGTTTATATGTTTTTTTTCTCTCCATGGCTAGTGCTCCATCAGGCTGTTTGTACCTGAAAACAAATCACGCATGATTGCAAAAAAAAAAAAAGGAAAAAAAAAGAAAAGAAAAACGACCAAGGGATCGGATCTTCACGCAACCATCTGAGAACTTTTCTATACTCGAGATATTGCAATACGATTACTCTTTACTCTCTTTATAAAACGCTCCTCGACTACGAGAGCTTAAGCTCTAAGAACGCGGAGATTATTGTGATAGTCTCGACGGGCTGCTCAACATAGGACTATTGTGATAGTTCTATCAAGCACGACAATCCATCCATCTGACTATCTGACGAGATAGTATCCTTCAACGGATCACTCAAGACAAGCAAGCCCGTTCCGTACTATCTGAGGAGATAGTACTTCCATACGTCCTATTGTACACTAACGAGACTTGCTTACTTAGGAAATAACTATCGTTGCCTGTTGCATACCTAATTACAATAGGATTGTTACACTAGCACCAAGATTCTAAAAGTACCGAATACCAGATACCCAAGTAAGGGTGTAGAAGGAATTGGTGACTATTATACAGGTAGGAAGACGAAAATGTAAAGTGTGTAGCTGACACCAAAAGGTAAGTGAATACAGGACGTCTGGAAGAGAGTTGATGTAATCTTGAATATTTTGTGTGGAGTGAAAACAAAGAGGGCAGTGGGGAGAACTTTCATGTCCAGTGACGCCCTGATGACATCTCCCACGGCGGGGAGCCGTGTGCATCGGGGGTTCAGGTTGGTTGTGTGGTTGGGGGTTGGGGGCGTGGGCCATATTCGTCGTGTTTGCGGGCGGGTGTCTTGAGATCCACATGAGGCAATTTGCTGGGGTGGGTGGGGGTGTGTAATACCATGAGGAACACGCGGTGTGGACACATAGAAGTAGTGACTGAGTGGAAAGGGGTCAGAGGAGGGGGGTTGTGTTAGGCGCACGGACTCCCTGTAAGGATTTACAGGGCAAGGTTACCCTACCTTGACACGCACGAACTTTGAAGGAAAAAGATAACACCCCCCTCCAGCCGCGGCGTTGGGACGGCGCGTCATCATTGGCCGCCTGGGTCGTTGCGTCCGAACACCAAAGACCACTATAAATGGAACACCTCTTATATCACAGTAGACGTCGCGGCCTTCTGAGCGTCCGGGTCCTGTTCGCTGGGTATATGAGGGGAGACGTTCGGACACCTTATGGAAGAGGAAGCAGGTGAATCGGAAGACGGCGCATAAGGTTACAGACACTTGAAGACAGACAGACGGAAGGGTAAGTCGGAAGTAACGGGTCGTTTCGCACAAAGGTTAGTCCCCTCGTACCTACAAAGTCGTGTAGAGTATGAAGGAGGTAACTATGCCCAGTAAGTGGATCGGGTGCATCCACAGAGGACAAGTTGGTAAAAGATGGAGTCCAAGGGAAGAAGCCCGTAGGTACGATCCAGAGGACAAGTCGTGTAATGCGGGAAAACCAGAATACGACATGCCGTCACATGTCGAATTCACAACTGAACCAACCAAGAAAGAATGGCCATCTTCGGTCCAGCGAGTTAGACTACCATCGATGAGCACTGGGGCAAGATAACTCGTGACCATTGTTGTCAACGGATCAAACGGATGAGCTGACACCCGACGTGGTCTCCACACCCTCAGGAATAACAGAAGGGCAGACCGATAAGTTGGCCTTGGAAGCAAAACGTGTTGTAGAGTGTTTTCAGGGTCTACGAGTGTTCGCACTCAGATGAAGTTCGCAGAGTTGCGGGCCAGGTACTTAGTTAGTATATAGTTAGCATGTATACCGCGATTGCTCAGACGCCGAACATCAATATCGAAGCATCTTCGCAGCTATTAGACACAAAAAGCACCGAGAAGAGATCTTATCAATATAATAAGTTTTTATCTTATCGTTACAAATACTTCGACGATCTATCCCGAAGTATACCATTATATCTAGCCTACATTGCTCCCGTCTTCTTAGCGAGTTCTCCGATATAAATCGATTCAGGTCCTAGCTGTCAGAATACCTCACGCCGAAGCTACCACCTGACAGGATATTGATACTTCTCATCGTTACCGAGACCAATGTTTGGCAGAGACACTCATACTCCCAAACGTAAAAAACCTTTCGATCCAAGACCATTGAGGACTATCTCGATAGACGAAGTCCTTAGCCCTATACCCGATTTAGGGACACAAGAACCCTACCACGAATCTTATTTCTGGTGGACAAACCCAGAAAATACTGTTAGCCTCGAAGACATAGCCGCCCTATCCCAATACCAGGACGGTAAAGAATTCACCTATCACACCCCCTCGGAGAAATCAAACTCCATTTGGTACACTCACTACCCAGACATCGACTCACCCTCAAGTCAGCCCTTTGAAATACCAGAAGTGTGGGGAGGAAACAAAAGATAAGTTTCCCGTTAAAGAAGCCATAAGAGATGAGTTCTAACTCAAAAGAACCTGAAGTCATGGAATGGCAACAGGAAGAAGGAGACGAGGGAGGTGATGAACTCTCCTCCGTCCAGGCCCCTAGTGTGGAAACCACAGTTACCCCCCTAGTCCGGTCACTTGCGGCCGACCGAACACCTCGCTCTCCTGTCGGATTAGGCTTCCTAGACAAATATGGGAAGGGACGACGAGGAGGCGGTCGCCGAACGCCGGAACCCACCGAATCCCTCATGGGCGTTCGAATCCGAAGATTAGATCAGATCCTCGGCCAATTCAACCGAAATCTTACGGTCAGTCACGATAGATAACATCTTGCGTTCAGCTCCCTCCCAACCAATATCGTATTAATGGCGCAAGAACTGGTAACCGTCAAAAATCTGTTGAAAGCCGGGGTCCAGATAGTCGGTCGAGAACTCACCCCAATAGACGAACAAGTACAACCTTTGAAAATGGAGTCTCAAAAGGTCCAGGAAAGCTTCGGAACCCAGGTCGCAGAACGACTGGGGGAGCCAGACGAGAGACAAACCAGAGGCGAGGCTGTCACCTCCCATCTCCATGAAGGCGTGGAAGTGACTGGCGAGCAGTCCATGCACCGGGACCTACTCCTAGACCAGCCGATAGTTCGGATAAACGAGCAGCACAAGGGGGAGCGGGCGAAACACGAGCTGAGTATTTATCTTGTGAGAGACGAGCTACGACACCACCAGGAGTCTCCAGATGCCCAAGATGGTGAGATTGCGGTGCTTAAAGCTCTGGTGGAACAGTGGATGGGGCAGGTCAAGGGAGAGGGGAAGGTGTCAGATCCGACACCAGAAGCTTCTGGGGCGGGAGGAGGAAGACCACCACCACCGGCACGACACGGAGCGGCAGGAGCGTCGGGCGGAGGAGTGGGAGAAAACCCGGATGATGAAGGGGAAGGATCTGGAAGAAAGCCAGGTGAGAATAGAAAAAGAAAAGGGGGCGAGAGACCCCCACCCCAGCCGGCAGAAGACGACTATGACTTCGAGAACGATGAACAGGTTTACCTGTTCTTTGGAGTCATGGCAAACACCTTGGGACAACGAACGAGACTCCCAGCGGAACCCCCTGCCATGTTTAGAAATGAGAAACACCAAGATATACGCATGTGGCTACTGACATGCAGAGATTATTTTGGTCGAAACATTAGGCAGTGGGAGGACGAGGCACAACGAATCCGATACGCCATGAGCCGAATGGACGGCAAAGAAGTCGCACCGTTTGCGTTAACCTACCGACGACAAATGACCGGAGAAACAGGTTACACGAGACAAGAAGGATACGAGTTCTGTCATGTCTTTGCAGATCAAGCCCTGCGACGCTTCGGTCCCATCCATGAAGTGGAAAAATCCCTACGGGAAATGTGATCGGTCAAATATCGAGGTGATGTCGCCAAATTCTTGATGGAAACGGAAAATCTCAACATCCACGCAAGAGTCACCGGGATAGCCTGGAGAAAAATGATTGAAGACCAACTTCCAGTAAAAGCATTGCAACGGCTCTCACATAGACAATATATCGATCATGGGCAATGGTTGGAAGCAGTCAGGACCGTAACCCTAGCGGAAGAAGATGTGAATGAAAGAAAAGATCTACGAGAATGCGGTCCCTCAGGCGATACAGGTGGCGAGAAAAGAAAGCTCGAGGATTCGAAGCCAACAGTCACCGCAAAGGGTGTAAAAAGGCAGTACATGGCTAAAGAAAAGGCGGACTACCAGAAGAAAAAGGCTGGGGAGAGAAAGATAAAAAAGGAAGGGTCGGTGGCACCGGCGGGGGAGGTGCAACACAAGGTGTGGGCAGAAGCCCACCAGGGCGTTGATCAAAAGGTTGTCGATAAATGGAAATCTGACAACGAATGCACGCGGTGCGGAATGAGAAACCACACCTGGAAATACTGTCGACCAGTATCGGCTATATACCGAGGGCAATCGAAGCCCAAACGACAGTCCCCATTCGCACCGAAACGACGTCCCCAGGCAGCCACTGTGGCCGTTGATGGCCAGGGAGAAAGCTCACGACGGGCAGTTCAAAGGCGCCAAGCTTGGGCTTTTGACGATGACGAAATTTTATGAAAAGTCATCAAGGTACCGACAACCACAGTGATTGGGCGTGAGGTTACCGCCTTGAATCGCAAGACCTGTGGCGTAGGCGGTGACGATATCCCACCAGAAGACTAAAAGACAAAAGCATAGCGGTTGCCATTTTACTTCCAACAATGGGTAGTCCGTGCTCACGACGGGAGCAATAAAAAATGGCAAGTGAAGAAAGTGGTTGACGAGACCAAATGGGAAAGAGAAGACTACCATTTGTCGGAACGGAACTTGCGTTGAAAGACAGGCGAAGGAGGGTCGAAATCCAGGGCAAGCTGACTTTCTCTCCGGGTAAAACAACGGGCAAATAGAGGCTAGGGGCGGCTCCATTGGGCACAAGGTTGATGCCCGACGAATGGTGTCCGAGGTGGTCTCGGGAGTGAGACAAAACTCGAAGGCGGAGGTCCCGTCGATTCGTCCCACGGGACAGCCTCACATGGGGGCTAAGTCGACGACAAAGGGCTGCGCACCCTAGTCGCGAACTGGAGGGGTACTCTAATGAACCACCACTCCTGTAATATGGGAACTCATCGGCTGGAGTTCAAGACCGCTAATAGTGGGCTGCCTGATATTCAAAAATTAGACACTTATTGGAAAAGGTTTATCAGAGGAGGCTTTACAAGCCGAAACTGTGCAGGCGCAGTAACAAACCCCCAGGCTACGTGTAACCGCGACGATGAAAAGATTTCATCAAGAACCGAGCGAAAGCTCTAGACCCATTAAAAAGCCTAAGCATTACGCCTGCCCTGAGGGAAAGGCATTGATTGAATTAAAAGGGCAAAAACACACGATAAGCATACTCTTAGATTCCGGTTCAAATAACTTTCTCATGAACCTAGACCCCGCACAACGACTCGAAATCCCGACCGAAGCTAGGGATTCACCATTAAAAATCATGACCTTCGATGCCGAAACGGCCCCTTCTTGAGGTCTATTCTATACCCATCCTATTCTCCTAGAAATCGGTGCCAACGGCCACCGAAGCATGATATCCTGCGAAATTGCGAACGCAGGAAGATATTATTTAATCATACCCTTTGGGTGGTGGCATAACGAACACCACATCAAAAATATAGCAGACCCAAGTAAATCGGCCTTTGACGAAAGAAGGTGCCACGCTCATATAGAAGATGAAGCGGTGGAGGATATGTTTGAATGGGAGGAAACTGTGGCTTACGATGAGGAAGCACAGTATGTGGGACGGATAGAAGGAGAGGAAGAGGGGGGAGTACAGTTGGAGGTGCTGCCAAAACCGTATTGACAGTATAAGGAGCTTTTTGAAGAGGGAAAAAGCTAAAATGTTGGCGCCTCGAAGGACTTTCGATCACGCCATCAACCCTAAAGAAGGGGGCAAGCCCGCATGTGGTCCAATTTATCCAATGTCGGCACACCAGTTGAAAGAGCTGGATAAGTACCTCAAGAAAATGATGGCTGAGGGAAAAATAGCCTTCAGTGAATCACCTTATGGCGCTCCAATCCTCTTTGTCCCGAATCCTGATGGAAGTCTGCGACTATGCGTAGACTATAGGAACCTCAACAAATTGACAATCCTGAATAAATACCCTCTACCACTCATGGACGAACTCCCAGACCGCGTTGCTGGAGCAAAAGTATTCACAAAACTTGACCTGAAAGATGGATACCATCTTATTCGAATGAGGAAAGGTGATGAGCAGAAAACAGCCTTTCGTACATGATACCGACAGTACGAATACAAAGTCATGCCTTTCGAGCTGGTGAACGCCCCCGGGCCTTTTCAGACAATGATGAACAAAATCCTAAGTGAATTCTTGGACCACGGAGTAGTCGTCTATCTAGACGATATTCTGATATACTTCGAAAATATGGAGGACCACATTAAGTTACTCCAAAAAGTCCTTGACCCGGTCGAACAACATGACTTAGCAGTCTCGTTGAAGAAGTCGGTGTTTCATCAGGAAGAGGTCGAATTCCTGGGATACATTGTGAAAACAAGCGGCGTCACCATGAGTGATAGAAAAGTGCAAAGCGTTCAAAACTGGGCACACCCGAGATTGGTTAAAGAAGTACAAATTTGCATTGTATTTGCAAACTTTTACCGACCATTCATCAAAGATTTCTCAAAAGTATGCAAGCCAATAACTGAGACGTTCAAGGACAACCCAAAGGATTGTCACTGGGGAAGAGAGCAGGAAGAGGCCTTTGCGGAGTTGAAAAAGAGGTTTACCACGGCACCGATTTTATCGTATTTTTACCCAGGGAGAAAAACGGTGGTTGAGATATACGCAAGGGACTTTGCGCTTGGATGCGTACTATCTCAATACCAGGGGAGACAGCTTCACCCAGTGGCTTTCAATTCCCGAAAATTAAACAGCGCTGAAAGCAATTACGAGATACATGACAAAGAATTACTCGCAACAATGGAGACGTTTAAAGAGTGGAAAAGATAGCTTGGGGGAGAAGAAGAGCCCGTGACGGTATATACCGACCACCAAAACCTGCAGTACTTATTAACCAAAAAAGTGTGGAACCAGCGGCAAATTCGATGGCCACAAGAGTTGACGACTTTACCTTCAAAATAGCCTATCGACGAGGAAGCAGGGGCGGGAAACCCGACGCATTAAGTAGACGGCCGGTGTACCGTCCTGAGGCGGGAGCTCGTCATAGCGAACTGTGAATTTTGAAAAGAGAACATTTTCAAATGACGATAATTCATCAAAAGCGAAGCGCGCAGACGGCCATCACCCCAGAAAAACGCGAACCAACGAGCCTGCCAATAATCAAGATTTCGGACATGGCAATAATCCCAACGAAAGGGTCAAGGTTTGCGGCGGGTCATGACATCTATGCGTTGACAAACGGACTGGTACCGGCAAAAGGACAGACAATGGTTGAAACACGTATTGCAATAGGATTGCAGGACGGAACCTACGGAAGGCTAGCCGCGAAAGGTGGTATGGCTAGCCAGACAGGAATAGCAGTGGGAGGGGGTGTAATAGATGCGCATTACACAGGAGAGGTTAAGGTCATACGTCGTAATCATGGTGAGGCAGACTGCGGATTCCAGGCAGGAGATCGGATAGCGCAACTCAGAATAGAAAAGGTTGCCAACGCCGACCCATGGAGGTAGACGATCTAGAGACAACCGAGCGAGGGAAATCGGGTTTAGGTCAGATGATCTAAACCCCAAGCGATCGATTACGGGTAAAGAAGAAGCAGTCAAAATATGTTTCCTTCATGCAGATACAGACAACAACGAATTGTTTAGCGCAGCAGATATAGGCTATCACCCTCAGTTGACGAAAGAAAGAGAAATGTTATCAAGCGCTCACGTCAATGCACCCCTGTCGCGAACAATGAACGATGCATTTCTAGACAAGATTAGCATGGCTGGGAAGGAGGACGAGAGGGGGCAGAACCGAGGCCGTAAACTGGTTATGCTAAGAGAAGGCGGAAAGAAGACGCCGGACGAATGGATAGAGAAGGACGGGTTACTATACTACAAAAATTGTTTATACATCCCTGAAAACGAAGCCCTTCACACCGAGATAGCCCAAGGCTGTCACGACTCAATAGTAGCAGGGCACTTTGGACAGGAAAAAACGATTGCGATAGTAACAAGGGATTTCTACTGGAAAGGACTCGCAGAATGGATCAAAGACTACGTACGATCCTGTGACGAATGTGAACACAGTAAGTCCCCACGGCATGCTAAGTACGGGTTACTTCAACCTTTAGAAGTACCTTAGGCTGCCTGGTCCTCCATATCGACGGACTTCATCACACAACTAGCGGAATCGCAGGGCAAGACCCAGATCATGGTAGTTGTAGACCGGTTCACCAAGATGGGTCATTTTATCAACCTCGACGAAAATGCGAGCGCAAAGGATGTTGCGGATACCTTCCTTCGGGAAGTCAGGAAACTTCACGGATTACTTACCGAAATCATATTGGACATGGACGCGAAGTTTTCCGGCGAATTCTGGGAATCATTGTGCACAATGCGAGGAATTGAAAGGCGGATGTCAATGGCGTATCACCCTCAGACTGACGGACAAACTGAAAGAACCAACCAAGTGCTGGAAGGTTACTTGCAGACATTTGTCAACTACGATCAGGACGACTGGTACCAACTATTGCCGTTAGCCGAACACGCCTACAACAACTCAGCCCCAATGCACATAAAATGACCGCATTCTTTGCCAACTACGGTTTTCACTCACAAACGGAGTGGATCAAAGAATGAGAAGCTCATAACCCTGGGGCGACAATGTATGCTCACTGGATGCAAGACATACATCAACAGGCGAAACAAACCTTAGAGAATACACGGGAATCGATGAAGAAATATTATGACCGAAAAGCGACGGAACAGCCCAGCATCGTGGTCGGCGACTTGGAAATGTTGAATGGAAAGAACATACGTACCAAACGACCATCGAACAAGCTGAGTCCTAAGCTGTATGGCCCGTTAAAAGTCTTGGAGAAAAAAGCAAGTCGGGCATACACGCTGGAAATATCGCCGAGGTGGAAAATTCATCCCTTGTTTCACGTTTCGCTGTTAGAACCCCACTGACGCACGAACCGACCAAATCGCGAAACACCCCACTGGGACCCCGAACAGATTGAGGGGGATTTAGAGTGTGAGGTAGAAAGCATTGTGAAGAGTGAGATCATTTCCTACACGCGAAAGGTTCAAGGAAGGAATAAATCGATCAAAGAGGTTCGGTATTTTGTAAAATGGGAAGGCTGCGCGGAGGACGAAAATACTTGGGAGCCACCCGAAGCTATGCGGAACGCCCAGGAAGAGGTGGAAAGGTTTCATTGAGAAAACCCGGAGATGCCGGGCCCGACAGAAGTCGAGTAACCTAAGAAACGTTTTCCATCACTGGACAGGTAGTAAACGCTGGTGGTTTTTAACCCTACTATGTGGAGCTCGAAATGGAAGATGGAGTGTATAATAGACAAAGTATTCGGGATGAACACTTCGAAGAGGGGAGCTCGTGTTAGGCGCACGGACTCCCCGTAAGGATTTTCAGGGTGAGGTTACCCTACCCTGAACGCACACATACTTTGAAGGAAAAATATAACAGCCCCCTCCAGCCCCGGCGTTGGGACGGCGCGTCTTCACTGGCCGCCTGGGTAGTTGCATCCCAACACCAAAGACCACTATCAATGGAACATATCTTATAACACCGTATACGTCGTGGCCGTCCGTCGGACTGGATCCTGTTCGCAGGATATATAAGGCGATACCCTCGGACACCTTATGCAGGTCGAGGCAGGTGAATCACATGACGGCGCAGAAGGTTACAGACACTTGAAGACCGACTGTCAGAAGAGTGGGTCGAAGGGAACGGGATGTTTCACATGAAATTTAGTCCCCTTGTACCTACAAAGTCGTGTAGAGTATGAAGGAGGTAACTATGCCCAGTACCGTATAATCTCGTGAAATCCACTATCTCCGAGCAGTGACGAATATCCCTGTAAATCGCGACATCAGCCCACGATAGGTCTAGCTTGCCAGGTTAACGAGATCCAACAAGACGGAATGACTCAGGCTATACCGTGTCAGGAAAGCACTAATCCTTCTTGGGGACTTTTGACTGAGAATCCGGAGATTAGGTGCTGATGGAGATAGTGGATTTCACGAGATTTTACGGTAAGTGGATTGGGTGCATCAACAGAGGACAAGTTGGTCAAAGATGGAGTCCAAGGGAAGAAGCCCATAGGTACGATCCCGAGGACAATTCGTGTAATGCCGGAAGACCAGAATACGACATGCAGTCGCAGGTCGAATTCTTGACGGAACCAACCAACGAAGAATGGCCATCTTCGGTCCAGCGAGTTAGACTACCCTCGATGAGCACTGGGGCAAGATAACTCGTAACCATTGTTGTCAACGGATCAAACGGATGAGCTGACACCTCACGTGGTCTCCACACCCACAGGAATAACAGAAGCGCAGACCGATAAGCCCGCCATGGAAGCACAAGGTGTGGTAGAGACTTTTCAGGGTCTATGAGTGTTCGCACTCACATGAAGTTCGCAGAGTTCCTGGGAAGGTACTTAGTTAGTATAGAGTTAGCATGTATACCGCAATTGCTCAGACGCGGAGTATAAATATTGGAGCATCTTCGCACCGATTAGACACAAAAAGCACCGAGAAGAGATCTTATCAATATAATAAGTTTTTATCTTGTCGTTATAAATACTTCGACGATCTATCCCGAAATATACCATTATATCTAGTCTACATTGCGCGCGTCTTCTTCGCGAGTTCTCCGATATAAATCGATTCAGGTCCTAGCTGTCGTAATACCTCAAGCCGAAGCTACCACCTAACACCCCTATACCCGAATTAGGGACACAGAAACCCTATCACGAAACCTACTCGTTCTGGACAAATCCAGAAAGCATCATCACCACCAAAGACCTAGAAGCCTTATTCCAGCATTGGGAAGGCGAAGGTTTCCGTTACTATGAACATGAGGAGGAAAGAGCTGAGGTCTGGTACGTCGGAGTCTATAGCGACGGAACACGCTCAAGCCCAGACTTGAGATACCGGAAGTGTGGGGAGTCAACAAAAGATAAGTTCACCAGTAAGGCACCAGAGAGACGGCTTCAGACCCCAAAGGTCCTGAGGCCATGGAATGGCGATCAGAAGAAACACCTGAAGGAGAGGGACAAGACGAATTGTCCCAGGACAAGACGCCGAGTCTGGAAACCGATAGTACTCGACTAGCCAGGTCACACTCTGGTGGCCCCGCACCCCGATCCCTAAGCCTTGGAATAGGCTTCTTGGTCAAGAACCCAAGCAGAAGACCGAGAGGCTCAAAGAGCCCTGCTCCTGCCCGCGATTCTGTCACGAAAGGTCGAATCGAACGCCTGGACAGAATCTTAGGCCGTTTCGATCCAACGCTCAAAGAAAGCCGCGATGCACGGCATCTATCCTTCAACTCATTACCCGCCAAGGTTCTAGCTATTGCCCATGAACTGCTGAAATTCAAATCGCAGTTAAGGTCTGGTGCCCAAATCGTTGGGCAGGAACTCAACGCAATGGATGAACAAGTACGGATTCTGGACCAAGAATCCCAGAAGGTCTAGGAAAGCCTCGCTTCCACTGTAGCCGAGAGGCTGGGATAAAGCGATGACTGACAAGCCAGACACAAGGCTGTCACATCCAAGCTACACAAAACGGTACAAGGCATGGAGGCTCAGTCAATACGCTGAGACATACTCCTAGACCAGGAAATCTTTCTGTTGAATGAACAGCATAAAAGGGAGCTAGAAAATCATGAGATAAGTCTTAACCTCATGAAACAGGAGATGTTAGAGCATCACCTGGTGGAGCAGGCACGAGATGGTGAGATCTCGGAACTAAAGGCAATGGTGCAGACCTTGATGGGGCAGGTTAAAGGAAAAGGAAGGTGTCAGATCCGACACAAGAGGCTTCAGGGGCAGGTGGAGGAAGACCACCACCACCACAGCACGGAGCGGGAGGAGCTCCAGATGGAGGAGGGGGAGGAGACCCCAATTTTGAGGGAGAAGGATATGGAAGGAAGCCAGATGAAAGTAGGAAAGGAAAACCGGGTGAGAGACCCGCACCCCAGCCTCAACAAGACAACTATGACGCCGAGAACGACGAACAATTTAACCTGTTCTCACGGGTCATGGCAAACGCCTTGGGACAACGAACAAGAGTCCCAGCGGAACCCCCTGCCATGTTTAGAAAACAGAAACACAAAGATATACGCATGTGGCTACTGACATGGACGGATTATTTTGGTCGAAACAGTTGGCCATGGGAGAACGAGGCACAAAGAATCCGATAGGCCATAAGCCGAATGGAGGGGAAAGAAGTCGCACCATTTGCGTTAACCTACAGACGACAAATGACCGGAGAAATAGGTTATACGAGACAAGAAGGATAAGAGTTCTGGTACGTCTTCGGAGAACAAGCCCTGCGACGCTTTGGACCGACCCATGAAGCGGAAAAGGCCCTACAAGAAACGGGATCGGGCAAATATCGGGGTGATGTCACAAAGTTCTTGATAGCGATGGAAAATTTAAATATCTGTGCAAGAGTCACCGTGACAGCCTGGAGGAAAATGATGAAAACGAAGTGCCTGTCGAAGCATTGCGACGCCTCTTACACAGAGAATATGTCGACGATGGTGAATGGTTGGAAGCAGTCAGGACCGTAACCCGAGCAGAAGAAGATTTCAAGGAACGAAAAGATCTTCGATGGGGCGGCCCCTCAGGCCCGACACAAGGCTAGAAAAGCAAGTTCGAGGATTCGAAGCAAACGTCACCCGCAAAGTGTGTAAATAAGCAATACACCGCTAACGAAAAGACAGACCACCAGAAGCAAAAGGCTGGGGAAAGAAAGGTGAAGAAAGAAAGTTCGGTGGCACCGGCGGGCGAGATAAAACAGAAGGTATGGGCAGAGGCCCACCAGGGTGTCGATCAAAAGGTAGTTGATGAACAAAAATCTGACAACGAATGCACGCGATGCGGAATGAAAAACCACGCTTGGAAATACTGTTGAAAACCGATACAAGTGTCGGCTGTATATCGAGGGCAATCGAAGCCCAAACGACAGTCCCCATTCGCGCCAAAACGATGCCCCCAGGTAGCCACTGTGGCCGTGGATGGCCAGGGAGAAAGCTCAAGACGAGCGGTTCAAAGGCCCCCAACTTGGGCCTTTGAATAGGACGACCTTTTATAAAAAGTCATCCAGGTACCGACAACAACGGTGTTCTGGTAGTGAGGTTGCCGCCTCGAATGGAAAGACCTGTGGCGTAGTCGGTGACGATATCCCACGGGAAGGCTAAAAGACCAAAGGATAGCGGTTGCCATTTTACGTCCAAAAGTGGGTAGTCTGTGCTTACCACGGGAGTCATAAAAAATTACAAGTGAAGAAAGCGGTCGACGAAGACTACAAGGGAAGGAGAAGACTATAATTCATCAGAACGGGACTTGAGTTGCACGACACGCGAAGGGGAGTCGAAATCCAGGGCAACCTGACTTTCTCGGCGGGTAAGATGGCCGGGCCAATAGAAGCTGGGGGCGCCTCTATTGCGCACAAGGTTCCTGCCTGACAAATGATGTCGGAGGGGGTCTCGGGAGTGAGACCAAACTCGAAGGTGAATGTAAGGTGGACTCGTCGCAGGGGACAGTCTCATATGAAGGATAAGTCGACGATAAAGGACCGCGCATCCTAGTCGTGAACTCGAGAGGTAATCTAGGGAACCACCACTCCTTTAATATGGGAACTACTGGGCAGGAGGTAAAGACCGCTAGTAGTGGGCTGCCCCATATCAAAAATTTAGACACTTAGTATAAATAGTTTGTCTGAGGAGGCTTTAAGAGCCAAAACTGGACGGGGGCGGTAACAAACCCCCACGCCATTTGTAACCGCGACGATGAAGAAATTTCATCAAGACCTGAGCGAAAGCTCAAGAACCGTTAAAAAACCTAAGCATTACGCCTGCCCAAAAGGGAGGGCATTTATTGAATTAAAAGGACCCAAACCTGTAATAAGCGTACTCTTAGAGTCTGGTTCAAATATCTTTCTCATGAACCAAGACGCCGCACAACGGCTCAAAATCCCGACCGAAGCTAGGGATTCACCGTTAAAAATCACAACCTTCAATGGCGAAACCGTGCCTACCGGAGGTATATTCTACACACATCCTATTCTCCTAGAAATCGGTGCCTATGGCCACCGAAGCATGATATCCTGCGAAATCGTGAACGCAGGAAGATATGATTTAATCATACCCTCTCGGTGGTGGCATGACGAAAACCCCCTCAAAAATATAGCAGACCCAAGTAAATGGGTCTTTGAAGAAACAAAGTGCCACGCTCATATAGATGATGAAGCAGTGGCGGATTTGTTTCAGTGGGATGAAACTGTGGCTTACAACGAGGAAGTACAGTATGTGGGACGGATAGAACAAGAGGAAGAAGGGGGAGTAGAGTTGGAAACGCTGGCAAAACCATATTGGCAGTATAAGGAGCTTTTTAAAGAGAAAAATGCTAAGATGTTGGCACCTCGGAGGACTTTCGACCACACCATCAACCTTAAAGACGGGGCTGAACCCCCTTGGGGCCCAATTTACCCGATGTCGGCACACCAGTTGAACGAGCTGGATAAATACCTGAAGAGAATGCTGGCAGAGGGAAAAATAGCCGCCAGCGAATCCCCCTACGGTGCTCCAATGCTCTTTGTTCCAAAACCTGATGGAATTCTACGGCTGTGCGTGGATTATAGGAACCTCAACAAATTCACGATCCTGAATAAATACCCCCTACTACTCATGGATGGACTCCGAGACCCCGTTGCGGGAGCAAAAGTGTTCACGAAAACTGATCTGAAAGACGGATGCCATCTTATTTGAATGAGAAAAGGCGATGAGCATAAAACAGCTTTTGGTACAGGATATAGACAGTACGAATAGAAGGTCATGCCTTTCGGGCTGGTAAACGCCCCTGCGACATTTCAGACAATGATGAACAAGATCCTGAGGGAATTCTTGGACCCTGGAGTTATCGTCTACTTAGACGATATCCTGATATACTCCGAAAATATAGAGGACGACATTAAGTTAGTCCAAAAAGTCCTTGACCGGCTCGAACAACATGTCCTAGCGGTCTCGTTGAAGAAGTCAGTATTTCATCAGGAGGAAGTCGAATTCCTGGGATATATTGTCAAGACGAGTGGCGTCACCATGACTGATAGGAAAGTGAAAAGCGTTCAAAATTGGGCACACGCAAGATTGGTTAAAGAAGTACAAATGTTCATTGGATTGGCAAACCTTTACCGATGATTCATCAAGATTTCTGAAAAATTATGCAAGCCAATAACCGAGACGTTGAAAGGCAACTCAAAGGATTTTCGCTGGGGAAGAGAGCAGGAAGAGGCCTTTGAGGCGTTGAAAAGGAGGTTTACAACGGCGCCAATTCTATCGCATTTTTACCCAGGGAGAAAGACGGTGGTTGATCCAGACGCGAGCGACTTTGGGCTTGGATGCGTACTATTTCAATACCAGGGGGGAAGGCTTCACCCAGTGGCTTTCCATTCTCGAAAACTAAACAGCGCTGAAAGAAATTACGAGATACATGACAAAGAATTACTCGCAATAATTGAGGCTTTCAAAGAATGGAAAAGATAGCTCTGGGGAGAAGAAGAGCCCATGACGGTATATACAGACCACCAAAATCTACAGTCCATTATGACAAAAAAGGCTGGACCCAGTGGCAAATTCGATGGGCACTGAAGTTGACGAATTATAACTTCAAAATAGTCTATCGCCTAGGAAGCAGGGGCGGGAAACCCGATGCGTTAAGTAGACGGCCGGAGTACCGTCCTGACGAGGGAGCTCGTCATAGCGAACAGTCAATTTTGAAAAGCGAACATTTTCAAATCTCAATAATTCATTAGAAGTGAAGTGCGGAGACGGCCCTCACCCCACAAAAACGAGAACCAACAAGCCTCCGAATAATGTGGGTTTTGGACAACGCAATAATTCCAACACAAGGATCAAGGTTTGCGGCCGGTCATGACATCTATGCCCTGACAGACTGACAGGTACGGGTAAAAGGACAGCCAATGATTCAGACGCGTATTGCGATAGCATTGCCGGAGGGAACCTACAGAAGGCTAGCAGCGAGAAGTGGTATGGCTAGCAAAATGGGAATAGCAGTGGGCGGTGGTGTAATAGATGCGGATTACACAGGAGAAGTTAAGGTCATACTTCGTAATCATCGCGAGGCAGACTGAGTATTCAAGGCAGGACATCAGATAGGGCAACTCATGATAGAAAAGGTTGCCAATGCCGATGCCATGGAGGTAGACGATCTAGAGACAACCGAGCGAGCGAAATCGGGTTTTGGGTCAAGTGATCTAAAGCCCAAGCGATCGATTACGGCCAAAGAAGAAGGAGTCAAAATAGGTTTCCTTCACACAGACACAGACGATAAGGAATTCATTAGCGCGGCGGATATCGGCTATCACCCTCAGTTGACGAAAGAAACAGAAATGCTATCAAGCCCTCACGTCCATGTAGCCCTGATGCGAACAATGAACGATGCATTTCTTGACAAGATTAGGATGGCCGGAAAGGAGGACAAGAGGTGGCAGAACCGAGGCCGTGAACTGGTTATGTTAAGAGAAGGCGGAAAAAAGATCCAAGATGAATGGATAGAAAAGGACGGGTTACTATTCTACAAAGATCGTTTGTACATTCCCGAGAATGAAGCCCTTCAAACCGAGATAACCAAAGGCAGTCACGACTTATTAGTAGCGGCGCACTTCGGACAGGAAAAGACGATTGAGATAGTAACAAGGGTCCTTTACTGTAAAGGACTCGCACATTGGATCAGAGATTATCTACGATCCTGAGACGAATGTCAACACAGTAAATCCCCACGGCATGCTAAGTATGGGGTACTTCAACCTTTAGGAGTACCCTATGCCGCCTGGTCCTCCATAACGACAGATTTCATCACACAACGACCAGAATTGCAGGGCAAGACCCTGATCCTGGTAGTAGTAGACCGATTCACCAAGATGGCTCATTTTATCGGCCTCCACGAAAATGCGATCGCAAAGGATGTGGCGGATGCCTTCCTTTGGGAAGGCTGAAAACGTCACGGATTACCGACCGAGATTATATAGGATATGGACGCGAAGTTTTCTGGCCAGTTTTGGGAATCATTGTGCAAAATGCTAGGAGTAAAGAGACGCATGTCAACGGCATACCACCCTCAAACTGACGGACAAACGGAGAGAACCAACCAAGTGCTGGAGGGTTACTTACAAACATTCATCAACTACACTCAGGATGACTGGTACCAACTATAGCCGTTAGCCGAGCCTGCCTTTAATAACTCGGCAATGGACGCGCACAAGTTCACCCCATTCTTCGCCAACTACTTCTTTCACCCTCAAACGGAATGGATGAAAGAAACAGAAGCTCATAACCCTGGGGCGACAATGTCTGCTCACTGGATGCAGGACATACATCGACAAGCGAAGCAAACTTTAGAAAACACACCGGAATCGATGAAGAAATACAACGAGCGAAAGGCAATGGAACAACCCAGCATCGAGGGCGGCGACTTTGTAATATGGCATGCGAAAAACATATGTACCAAACGGCCATCGAAGAAGCTGAGTCCGAAACTGCATGGCCCATTCAAGGTCTTAGAAAAGAAAGGAAGTCGGGCCTACAAGTTACAAATATCGCCACTGTGGAAAATTCATTGTGTGTTTCACGTTTCGCTATTGGAACCCTACCGAGCCTCGAACCGACCAAATCGCGAGCAACCTCCACGAGGTCCCGGAGACATCGAGGGAGATTTAGCATCAGAGGTAGAAAGGATCATCAAGAGAGAGATTATTTCATACACGCGAAAGGTTCGAGAAAGGAATAAACCGATGAAAGAGCTTCGGTATTTTGTGAAATGGAAGGGCAGCGCGGAGGATGAAAATACAGGGGAATCATGCGAAGGTATGAAGAACACGGAGGAAGAGGTGGAAAGGTTGCATGACGAGAACCCGGAGATGCCGGGCCCAAGAGAGGCCGAGTAACATAAGAAATGTTTTCCATCGGTGGACTAGTAAACACTGGTGGTTTTTACCCCTATTATGTGGAGCTTGAAGTGGAAGATAGATTGTATAATAGACATAGAGTATTCATGACGAAGATTTCGAAGAGGAGAGCTCCTGTTAGGCGCACGGACTCACCGTCAGGATTTACAGGGCAATGTTACCCTACCTTGACACGCACGAACTTCGAAGGAAAAAGATAACACTCCCCTCCAGCCGCGGCGTTGGGACGGCGCGTCATCACTGGCCGCCTGGGTAGTTGTGTCCCAACACCAAAGACCACTATCAATGGAACATATCCTATAACACCGTATACGTCGCGGCCGTCCTTCCGACCGGATCCTGCTCGCAGGATATATAAGGCGATACCTTCGGACACCTTATGCAAGTGGAGGCAGGTGAATCACACGATGGCGCGTAAGGTTACAGACACTTGAAGACCGACTGTCAGAAGAGTGGGTCGCAGGGAACGGGACGTTTCGCACGAAAGTTAGTCCACTCGTACCTACAAAGTCGCGTAGAGCATGAAGGAGGTAACTATGCCCAGCAAGTGGATCGGGTGCATCAACAGAGGACAAGTTGGTAAAAGATGGAGTCCGAGGGAAGAAGCCCATAGGTATGATCCTGAGGACAAGTCGTGTAATGCCGGAAGATCAGAATACGACATGTAGTCGCATGCCGAATTCTCGACCGAACCAACCAACGAAGAATGGCCGTCTTCTGTCCATCTAGTTAGACTACCCTCGATGAGCACAGGGGCAAGATAATTCATAACCATTGTTGGCAACGGATAAACGGATGAGCTGACAGCAGACGTGGTCTCCACACCATCAGGGATAACAGCCGCGCAGACCAATAAGTTGACCATGGGGGCAAAAGGTATGGTAGAGAGTTTTCAGGGTCTACGAGTGTTCGCACTCAGCTGAAGTTCGCAGAGTTGCGGGCAAGATACTTAATTAGTATAGAGTTGGCATGTATACCGCGATCGCTCAGAAGCGGAATATAAATATCGAAGCATCTTCGCTGCTATTAGACACAACAAGCACCGAGAAGAGATCTCATCAATATAATAAGTTATCTCCAGTTTTATATCGCTACCAAGACTTCGACTATCTATACCAAAGTCAATTATTATATCTAGCCTACATTACTTGTGTCTTCTTAACGAGTTCTCCGATATAATTACGATTAAGGGCCTACCTGTCGGAATACCACACGCCAAAGCTACCACCTAACCGTAGCTATATCTGATCTGCCCGTACAGATAGAGGTCATGGTGGCCATATCGATGACTGAACTGAAAACATAAAAGGCCACACGTGGGCGGTGACTGGTAGCTGATGGGGCAAAGGAAGTAAAGCCTGAGTGGGAAGGCAATCGGTTCCTCCAAACCAGAGGGTCTTGAAGGCACACAATCGAAGGAGCGTTTTTGGCTAAAGCAAACGAATTACATAAGGAAAGAAACACATCCCAGCTCTCAAGGCAGTTTATGATAAACAATGGAAAGAATGTGCCCAGGGCCCAGACCTGGTGGTAATGATTCGCGGGTGTATAACATCTTACCAGGCTGAGCCTGCTGAATGGCCAGTTGCTAGTGAGGGGCTAGCCTCCCCCTCGCAGGGGGGAAGGCAGCCCATGGAGGCTGATCTTGTCATGGCTGGGGGGGCTGCTGTGGTAGTGGGGGCGGCTCTTGGGGTTTCTTCCTGGAACGGTGGGCGGAAGCCTTGGGGGGGGGTGTGGGACCCCCGGCTGCAGGGAGGCTGGGATCGGCCTGTGGAGCATCTGCCTCGACGTCCATCTCGTCAGGGTCTAGGACAGCTTGGTACTCTTCGATGGCGGGGGCGGCTTGTGGGGCTGGAGGGGGGGGTCGTTCAGGGCGGTCCCGGCTCCTGGCCACGTGCGCTTCCCCACAGTTGGACCATTTGGCTGGGGAGCCGAGGCAGCATCCCAGTATGGCCTTAAGGTTTCCACCACGGGGGCATGAGGGGTTGGGGCAACGATGCTCGGCCTTGGTGTGTTGGAGGGAGCACAGTGGGCATGTTGGTGACTCCGCTTTGCATAGCGGTTTGACGTGACCATACTTCCAGCACTTCGGACACTTGATGAGGGGGGAAGACGAGTATGCTTTTTCGACCGTCCTGGAGTTGCCGCACAGGTAGAGGGACGGGAGCATAGTTTGGACGAAATCACGCTCGACTTTGACAACCACCGCATACGCTCGTTTTTCCATACAGGACTGACTGTTCGGGTTGAGAAAGCGGGCTGCAGAGACGGAGACATCCTTGGAGTTAAGTATCGGGTTGGAGAGGTTGCTGAACAAGTTCTCATCCTGCAGGAGCATGTAGTCCACCGGGAGTGAATGGATAGCAAGCTGGACAGAGGTGGGTGCAAGTCTGAACGGGAGTCAGGGGTTTGTCCCAACGGGGAACGATTGGTTGAGTTTCGTGGTTAGAGCCTCGAAGTATGGGGCATAAGATGCAGCAGGGACCGATGTGTCTACTACGATGAGAGTGATGGAGCCTCTGTCGTTAACAATGGCTTTGAGGAAGAGCGCGAGGGAGCAGTTTGCTTCATGGAGAACGGAAGAGCCCAGGTCGGGCAGGTGTGCTTTTATGTAGGCGGCATCAGGGTGAGGAGCAGTGGAAGAGCGAGGGGCAAAGAATCTCCTGGCAGCACTGGCAAGTGGGGGGGGAGCCCTCAGAGGAGAGCCTTCTTTGGCAGCTGCCGCAACTTTTGTTGCCGAGGTGCTGGTAGTGGAGTTCTTTTTCCGTCTGGTGGTGCTGTTCTTGGCGGCCAGAACCTCTCGTGCCGCTTTGTCGACTCGGAACTCGCTGGTACCACCAACAATTGCTGCATATGACTGCGTGGGTTCATTGAGTGGACGTTGGGGAGGTCCTCTGGTGGAGGGGCCTGGTGAGGCTGGGACAGCCGAAGGGCGGGGGCGAGATGTTTTACGCTGGGGCCGGTGCAGAGACCTGTGCGGGTGGGAGGTGTGCCACCCTATGTGACAGGTCACCTAGACTAGATTGGATTTGGTTTAGTTGTGTGGAGTGGTCCACACCTTGGGGGAGGGAATTGGCGACACGAGACTCGAGGTCGCTCGTCTGGAGGTGGAGCTCCTCCATTTCCTTACCCATGGCGGACATGGCATGGACCAGGGAACAAAGGAGGGGGAGAATTGTGCTGTCCGTGAGGGAGACGTCTCCTATCTCGCTAACGGAGGGTACGGGGAGCTGCTCGGCCGTGAGGCCAGTGAGCTGCCTTGTCTTTAGGTGGAAGTGGTGAGGGTGACTGTCTTCTGGTTCGAAGTCTGCCACAGAACCAGACGCGGTGGGGAGGTACTCAATTGGAGTAAACGAGGGGGACGAACCAGGCTGGGCCATGGTGGAGGTGCTCAGGAACGCGAAGCCTAAGCGGAGTGAGAGAATGAGGCAGAGGACAGGAGCGTGCACTATCAGACGGGGTGTTGTAAAATGTGGGGGCAGGACAATAGAGGGTGCGCCTATCTCTTGGTCAGTTTTTTATTTATTTATTTATTTATTTTTATTTATTTTATATCATGTATTCATTGTTACGGCACAAGAACTTGCATGCAGCACTAGCTATGGCGTAAACAAAACCTCAATCTCAAAAAACCAAAAAACAAACGAAATAATAAAATCATCTCCAACTTGTGTCAAGTACTCGAAACATCACCATCTCACGGCTAACAAATGAAAGGATAATCATAAAGGCTCATAACAAGCCTCTACTGGGAAAATAAAATTTACCAACAGCCACCACAAGGGAAAACCTACACAGCTTGTATTGGGGAGGAGGAAAAAAGGCCCAGGGGGCGCAAAATTGTGGAGGACGGTAAGACCATAGAGGCTGGTGAGGGGGGAAGGGACAGAAACATATCCGGTGGGTAGTTGGTCGCGGTTGCTCTGATGAAGGCAGCCAGGGCCAGCAGTAAGTTTTTGCTGGTCCAGAGGGGGGAGTCGGGTCCGACACTAGTGATGCCTTGGAGGAGGCGTTCCCTATGCAAGTAGGTCGACTGGCAGCAGAGTATGGCATGGCTGAAGGTTTCCTCCTCTTCACCGCACCTAGGGCAGTGTTTGGGATCGTCTAACCTTGACCATGAGGGGTGGGCGGCGAGGTAGCGCTTGTGTGCTCTCATCTGGTGGATGCGGCCGGCCATGAACTTGCCCAAGCCCATGAAGGGGTGGGGCGTTAGTGACAGTGGAATGGTGTTGTATGAAGGGGGCGGTGCCATGCGTCTCCACTCCTCCAGGAGCAGGAGTCTTGTTCGGCCCTGCAGGGCTTTGTAGGCGTTCATCATGGTGTCATGAGGAGGGAGAGTTGCTTGCTCTGGGAAAAGTGCAGCATTGGCGAGGGGGGCGAAGGCGAGGGATCCAAGAATGGGGAGTGCCAGGTTGGCGAGTTCATCTACAGGGAGATGGGACCTGACTTTTGAGGGGGGGCGATTCGTCTTCCAGGAGAGTGGCATTACATTGCGGGCGTGGCGGGTGCAGAGGCCCCTGTGTGAGTCCGGGACTCGGTGCTTGAGGAGAGAGGGGAAAGATGGGCAGAGACAGCCTGTCGCAGGGTTGATTGTAGGTGGAGCGCAGACTCGCCTTAATGCGGCCATGCAACACTTGAGTGGGATGATGGCTTGGAGGGGAGAAATGCAAGCTTCCGCCGATAGTATCGGTATAGGAGTTCATCTAAAGGAATTCGAGACCCAGCGTTGGACCTGTCGCCAGTAGACATCCATCTTAGCGAGCATGCCTTTGCTGGGGACCATGATGTCAGCCCTGTACAAGAGGGTGCCAGTGGGGAGTAGTAGCGATATTGCCAGGCGGCGAGAGAAGTGAGGAGATAGGCCCGATTCCGGAGGGGGGCGCCTCGCGACAGGGGCGAAGACCACTTGAGCTAGACTCAGCCTCTTGCAAAAGTGTACTGAGGAGGCAAGGTTAGGGGTGAACCAGTACCCAAGCCATCTGGGGCAGGGAAGGGGGGGAATGAATGATCTGGCCATCCAGGCATATTGGGGGTGGGGAGGGATCCCCTTTGGGGTCTCTTTGAAGAGGAGTCCTCCAATGGATAAGTTCAGTCTTGGGGACGCTAAAGCCTACCTCACGAGCCCTAATAGGGGCCCTGATCTGCCCAAAGGCTCTCTGTAGTGATCTGACGTTGGTCGTATACGATATGGATGGTGCTGACAGCGCGAAGTCATCACCATAGGAGAGGGAGAGGCCTCTCGGGAGGTCAATGTGGAGAGATGCGACATATATGACGAACAATAGGTGGGATGTCGGGGAGCCTTGGGGGGTGCCCACTTGGACTGGGGAAAAGGTTTTAGGTGATCCTTGAAACAGTAGGCGGCAGGTTCTTTGGGAAAGGAATGAGCCGATCCACGCTACCATGTAGTGAGGGTCTCCCGCTTTGTTGAGGGAGGAGCACAGGATTGAGGCATTAACGTTGTCAAAGCCTCCTTTGATGTCTAGGAAGAGGGGAGAGACCTTGAGGCCAGGGCGTTGGAGAGTCCTAACTGTGTCTACTAGTGAGAGGGCAGCATCAAAAGATGAGAGAGCGGGGAGGGAGCCACACTGTGTTAGGTGGTAGCTTCGGCGTGAGGTATTCCGACAACTAGGACCTGAATCGTGATTATATCGGAGAACTCGTTAAGAAGACACGAGTAATGTAGGCTAGATAAAATATTCACTTCGGTGTAGATAGTCGAAGTATGGGTAACGATATAAAAGTGTGAATAACTTATTATATTGATAAGATCTCTTCTCCGTGCTTGTTGATCTCTATCTACTCCGGGCTCTTGCCCGCCTCTTATACCCTTTCCCGCGGTACATCTATCTATCATACTGGCGAAGTACCTTTTCCAACTTCTCCTAGTTTCCGTGAATGTGCGAACACCATTTGACCCTGAGTTCTCGCACACCAGTTTGGCTTTAATCATTGCCCAAGTAATTGCGTCCAATTACTGGTTCTCGATTCTTATGCCATATGAACTTGGTCTGTAAATGCAGCCTGGCTCGCTATCATACCAGTCGTTCCTTCCGGTCATGTTGTGATCAACATTTCTCATGCCGGGTAATCATATGCTTAGGTCTTACATATCAGACTACATATGTCGGTCGGCTTAACTTTGAAGCACCATAACTTCTTATCCAACCGTTCGCACCTCGCCGTTCAACTTCTTACTGATAGAGAAATATTTCTTCTATAGTAATCGGCGAAAACCCCTCGGTCGCATTGCTCGTGCGCTTGCGTAGAGACTAATAACGATCTGTCGTGTAGTTGTAATAACTATGACAGGGGTGTGAGTCGAACACGTGACCTTCTGAAAGAAGTCACCTGTTATTCCGACTGCGCTAGTTCGTGTGCGTCAAAATAGGGTAACTTTGCCCTGTAAATCCTTACGGGGAGTCCATGCGCCTAACACGAGCTACCCTCTTCGAAGTGTTCGTCCCGAATACTCTATGTCTTATTATACAATTTTTATCTTCCATCTCGAGTTCTACATAGTAGGGGTAAAAACCCCCAGCGTTTACTTGTCGACTGATGGAAAACCTTGCTTATGTTACTCGACCTCTCTCGGGCCCGGCATCTCCGGGATCTCTCTATGAAACCTTTCCACCTCTTCCTGTGTGTTCATCATTCCTGCGGGTGGCTCCCAAGTATTTTCGTCCTCCGCGCAGCCCTTCCATTTCACAAAATACCGAAGCTCGTTCATGGGTTTGTTCCTTCCTCGAACCTTTCGCGTGTAGGAAATGATCTCACTCTTGACGATCCTTTCTACCTCCCACTCTAAATCTCGCTCGATCTCTTGGGGGTCTCGTGGGGGTTGTTCGCGAGGCGGTCGGGTCGAGGCTCGGTAGGGTTCCAACAGCGAAACGTGAAACACTGGATGAATTTTGCACCTAGGCGATATTTCTAGGTGGTAGGCACGACTTCCTTTCTTCTCTAAAACTTTGAACGGGCCATACAGCTTGGGACTCAACTTCTTCGCTGGTCGTTTGGTACGTATGTTTTTCGCATTGAACATTACCAAGTCACCGACCTCGATGTTGGGTTGTGCTGTCGCCTGTCGGTCATAATATTTCTTCATCGATTCCCGTGTGTTTTCTAGGGTTTGTTTCGCCTGTTGGTGTATGTCCTGCATCCAGTGAACATACAATGCCGCCCCGGGGTTCTGAGCTTCTCTTTCTTTCATC
>Ga0307513_10002385_pt1 | contig 26060 bp, 23 predicted proteins | sample 15_EM_MG_FD_202174 | JGI IMG/M metagenome (GOLD analysis project Ga0307513, IMG submission 202174) | Populus trichocarpa ectomycorrhiza microbial communities from riparian zone in the Pacific Northwest, United States - 15_EM | ecosystem: Host-associated > Plants > Roots > Unclassified | place...
CGAGGTCTATCGGAGTGTTGGGACTGCTCAACACGAACTTTCGGTTTAAAGAGTAGCATGCATCGATCCCAGCATTCAAGAGGCTGTCGACGACCACCGCGGCCGGGTTCAACTCCCCGATCAACTTTACAATGCTCTCGTATAGTCGCATGTAGGCTGAACCAAGTGACGACACCATTAGATATGCCACCCCATGTCTGAAGAAAGAACAAAACGCACGTTCTCCATCCCACACAGTCACGATCAGCGCCAGATTCCTGCCGTAGGCCGCGAAACTCATGCGTGTCGGGAGATGCGCAATATTGACATCTGTGATCCCCCTCGCCGTCATCAATTCAGTCATGTCTTCTCCATCTAATGCATGAAAGTTAAGCTTCGGACTGAGCCTCTCGACACGCCGTTTGAGCGCCGGGAAAGAAGCGATGTGCACTTGTACGTGTGGACGTGTGACGGCCTCGAGAGCCATGGCCAAAATGGTGTTCGCTTGACCGCTCTCCGCGTTCGTCAAGAAAAGAATCTTTCTAGTGTGTGTGGGAGCGTCGCCGTTTCCGACGCCCATAGTTGCACGAATGTGGTCTGTAGTTTGAGGTGTAAGAGGTATCCAGTTGTACAGCGGAGAGCGCGGGCGTCCGTCAATAATTGAATTGCGAGCTCATCGTGGGTTCTCGGAGTCTGCCGCCCGATCCGAGATGCGGGACCGCCGCTCATAGAGTACAAGGAAACGACATGTAATTCCTCGAAAAGGAAAGTTATACGAGCCCTCAAAGACGTCCCCAACGTCGTCGAATTCGCCTTCGTCCTCAATCACGCCGTTTGTATCACCATCGACCTTAGACTCGGAAGAGCTACCAGGAGGATCCTGGACCCACGCCTTCCTCATCTTCAGAACCTGCAGCTTTGGACTTTTCTCACGGGTTTGCACACTGGTGACTTCGGTGTAAGTTGGCCCCCCGAACCCAGAGGCGGAGATTCCTCGTCGGTCCCTTCGAGAGATCCATCACGACTGCTGGGGATCCCAAGGGCCGCTCGTAGGTCTAGTGAGGGAAAGGAAATGGGCTGGACATTGCATCAACCGGGGTCGCTTTGGTTATTTGTTACTTACGGAAACAGACTGAGATACGATGGGGGCCTCGTGTGGGAGGTTAGGATCACCAGATGGGAGATGGTGACCGGCAACCAAGCCACACGTTTTGTTGACGCCTGTTTTGTCCTTGCCGGAACAACCTGCTCGGTGGCCGCAGCGGTATGAAATCGGGAACACGATCCATAGGATTCAGACACAGGATGCGCAATATAGTGTAAAATCATAATAATGAAAAATTGTAAATTATGAGCGCCCGTTGGAAGGACAGGTGGAAGGGGCCATCTCGGACAAGGCCCCAGTATCAAGTATACCAACGCCTTGGAAGTTGCACGATACGCTCTCGGAAAACTACGAGCGAAAGCGAATTTGGCCCTGCTCACAACGAACGTCCCCTGTGTCAGCGCCGTTTCCGATCCACGTGGGGACGCCTGGGAAAGAAAACTTGTTGATGCTCCAGGATCCGCGTTGTCTACAGACCCTCCAACACAGAATGGCTATCGCCTATAACACTGTAAACCTGATCGTAAGACCATGCACCGGTTGTTGAGCACGATCTTTGATCAAAAGGTGTGTTCATTCGATCATCAGCTTGGAGCGTAATGGAATATTGGCTGTCTTTGGCACTTTCGTAGTGGGGGACATCATACCGTGCCTCTGACCGAGATTCTTGCTTGGTGAATGCTAACGTATGGTCAGTGCTTGAATCAGCGAACTCATACCCAAGCACTGGACAGAGACATACTCTCAAGGTGAGCGAGGATCTCAGAGGTGTCTGGACGTTCCGCAGGTTTCTTATGCCAGCACCTTTTCGTCAGTTCCCAGACCGCCGGTGTAAATCCAAACACTTCAGCATGGATCGGTTTGGGAGGCCTTTCGCCCCTTGTCACCATAAGAACGACAGTCTCGTCTCGCATGTTGGCGAAAGGAACGCTCCCAGTGTACAGCTAAGGCGTGGGAATGAGTACTCGGGTTGATGGGATGAGAAACCACCAAGCTCTATAATGTCCATCGACAGTGCGTAGATGTCAGACTTGGTGGTAGGGGTTTGATTCTTGAGGTCATAAGAGACCGGGTCAAGGAGCTCCGGGGATTCCCAACGAATCGCGCCGTGGGGGACCGAAGCGCTGACAGAGGCGGCATCCCTCGTAATTGAGGAAAGAAAGAAGTCCGCAAGGAGGGGTTTGCCCTTCTCATCGATGAGGACGTTGGCCTACAGAAAAGTCCGACCGATCGGCATTCGTGACAAAGGTAATTGAATGCTTCGCTTACGCTTCTCAAGTTTCCGTGAATCATTTCGTTGGAGTGGATATGGGCAAGGCCACGCGTGATACCAAGCAACTGAGCATCGCCGATGAGTATAGATCGATGCACCACCGCAAAGAGATGAACTCACAAGACGCATGCGATCGACTTGCCCCCGAGCCCTCACGTATTGTAGCAGATTGCCATTTTCCATCCATTTGGAGACCGTGCAAAACTTGAACATCCCCGGCGCAATGCCCTCGATGCCCAGAACATTTTCGTGTTTTATTCGCCTATGGTTGATGACCTCCTTGTACCATTCCTAGTGACGAGGCTCCGGTGAGAAGTATCGGTGGGCCGGGCGACAGACCCGAAGTACCTTTTTCACGTGGTTGAGGCCGTCAAACTCGAGGGCACGGAAGTGTTTGATGGCAAAAACCCGCCAGCTGCCGTTTCTGGCCTTCCACACATCGGAGAAATAACTAGAGGCAAAGGGACGTTTAAAGATACCATCCATTACCAGGGTCAGCCCCGACGACATAAGGTGTGAAGATGGGAGGATCTCGCAGATTCTACACAGCTCCCCAAGTTCCAGGAGTGATTCTTTGTAGACTCTTCCCTCAGGCGCTAGGCCGTCCATCCACTGGTGCGGGATAATTGTTAATGCGCTACTCATTGGCACCGGCGGACGAGAACCGACCTCGTCCATGCTATCGAGATATATCTGCGGGTCGATTGTCCACCTTATAGGGTTCCCTGTGTGATCGGTATGGCCAGGGGCCGCAGACACAGCGGCCAGCACTTGTTGGGCTTCCTGAAGGGGTGCTGTATCACTGGAGATATGAGGCAAGTGGGGTGACGTAAGTGTACGGGAGGGCCAGGTGGTGAGGAACGTCCGGAGTGGTACATATTTACGGCCAGATCCCATTTCTCTCGTTCAGGTTGGATGCCGGACGGTCGTGGCCGCTAAACTGGAGGTTCAGTATCTGAATGCGACGGTTATCTGCAAGTAGCGCGTAGCGGCGTCGGGGCAGTGATGGACGGCGGTCGCCACACAAGCGCGCTACAACGTTCGACATGTCACACTCGTACCCTGGGAGTGAACTCACCGTCGAACAGCTGGTGCACGCACTAATTCAAGCCTTGAGTCCAAGCTCTCCGTCCAGAAAGTGAGCATATCTACGATGCTAGTGTCAGTGTCCCGACTCAACCCGGTATCCAGGGAATTGCTCGAGCTGGAACCACAGAAGGTTTGATCTCTGGCGATCCCGACGCGACGCCGTCGCTCACCGTCTTACGATTCGCAGATCCTAGACCTCGAACGGGATATCTTTGAGGTTCTACAGGCGACCAGGTCAATCAGGAACGCGCATGCGGCGATCAACAAGCTTCCACCAGAGATCCTGTCGAGGGTTCTCGGATTTCGGACGGACGAATCTCTTCTAATCGTCGCCACACACGTCTGTCGGCATTGGCGCTCCACCCTGACTTCCAATCCATCCCTCTGGACCCGTTTGCGGTTGAGTACGCAAAATCATGTCGACCATACACTCATGTATCTCCAACGGTCCAAATCAGCACCCATTGATGTCAGCATATTCGAGGGGGGTTCTCGGCAAACACTCGAGGCATTTATGCACCTCGCACCCCACATCGCAAGAACGAGATCCCTGATCATCCACGGCGACCATACGGAGATATACATGGCCTCATTCCTCTTTTGCACCCCCTCCCCAGCCTTGCAATTCCTAGAAATCAAGGCTTTTGATTGTTTACTACACCTCCCCGACAACTTCCTTGGTCAACAAGCGCCGTCACTCCGTTCCATCGACCTCACCGGCGTTTACCCGGCATTCGAGTCTCTCACACTCCCCAGCCTAATTGAATTCAAGTTATCCCTGTCAAGGGGCGTGAGCCCATTCCGCATGGGAGCACTCTTCCAGTTTTTGCCTGGCTGTCCTCTGCTGCGGAAGATCTATATCCACCTCGGGGAGATGCCAGGAAACATTACCCTGGACCAGGTCATCTCGTTGGAATCGTTGGAGGAATTGGATTACAGCTGCAATCCGGTTGGCCGAGTTCTCCCCTACCTGAGGCTGCCGCGTATTAAGCGGCTTCAGGTGACCACCTCGTTTGGGTCGAGACGAACGCAGAAGCTGGCCGATCTCCTGCCTTGCGGTGGTCACGCTCTCCTAGCGGGAGCAACCGAAATGCTGTACAATTTCGAGGAACGATCCCAAGCGGTCGAACTATCCGGGATAGGAATCAGTGTATCATTCACCGAACATCACTCCACGGCATACCGCACTCCCATCGACTGGTTTTTCGATGAAACATCCATCCCATTTGGGCAGATAGATGAGTTAAGAGTCGAAGGTTGCGTCGCCATGGATTTTCCTATCCGTGTCCTCAACTTCGAAAATCTGAAGACGCTCCAAATGATCACAGGGAGTCCGGAGTTTGCAGAAGGGTTTTTACGCCTGTTCCAGCCACTCCCAGGGGTGGAGGTTCCTTGTCAGTCCCTTCGAGAGATCCGATACGCTTACCAGGGGTCCATGGGGCCGCTCATAAATCTAGCGAGGGAGAGGAAACGGGCTGGACATCAACTGGAGTTGGTTCGGTTATTCATTGTTTCTGGATGCCCATGCGATTGGGATCTCGTGGAGGAATTGAGGAAGCATGTGGGGAAGGTTCTGATCCCGGGATGAAACGGGTCCATTGTCGTTTCTTTTCCAACTCGACCATTATTACAACGCATTCCCCTTGTAAACGATTAATTAAAACTCCCATGTGCCAATTGTACAACGACAAACAGATAATTACTGAGGTCCACAGAAGTGATCGATAAATCCTTTCACTCGCTGCTCCCCTTAGACTCGGCCATCTCTAAAATCTTGTCCACAGCCGTCCTCTTCCCTCCAGCCTTTCTACAAACCTCTCCCACAGCCCTCGCTCGCTCCCTGAACCCCTCCGACTCTTTCCCTGGTCCCACAATCCTCGCGACCGCCGCCCCAAACTCGACCGCCTCGATACCCGGTGCAACCTTCCTGTTTCCGTATATGCCGATACCTCGATATTCCGCTCGGATGGCCATATCGTACAGATCGTACCATTGTGCCAGAATGATCTGCGGTAACCCCGCGCTGGAACAAGCATATCAGATCCCGACGAAACAGGGAGGGAGAGGCAGCTGTTTTGATATACTCACAGGGCACATTCGTAATAGGAGTTCGCCCCGCCGTGATGGATATAGGCGATAACGTTCGGGTGCTTCATGATCGAAGCCGGATCAGCTTCAAGCCAATCGACGATCCTGACCCTCTCCTTGTCCTTTGGATTCTTCAACGCCTCGTTGATCAAACCCTCAAATTCGGACTTGTTCGGAAGCTTCCAGAGGAACTGGGTGTTCGAACCGCGATCCACCGCGCCAAGGAGACCATCGATGACAGCCTTGGCTTGAGATTCGGAGTATCGGAAATGAGTTCCCATACACATAACCACCGTCTCCCCTCTGTTCAACCATTGGTTCAACTCAGGGTCCGCAATTTCGATGGGGCTGGTGTCCAATATAATCGGACCGTAGAGACCGAGAATGTCCGGCAAGACCAGGGGAAAGTCAAGCTCGGGGACACAAGGACAGATGATATGGCTTGCTTTGGAATATGCTGTTTCCATAGGCAGCCAACCTTTAAGGCCGTGTTCGTTGCGGTACTTGATGAGCTCCGAAACCTCCGGAGACGTGCCCATCTTGTACATGAGCGCCAGGTTCACCAAAATGTTCACGGGGAGATCCTTCCACGGGACCGGGAATTCTATTCCGCTGCTAAAGCTGATCGAAGAAGGAACAGGTCAGTCGAAGGTTCTGCATCAGGCCGGAAAAGAGAACGAACGCTGGGTAGTACCAGAGTCCCTTCAACCACGGTTGCTCCATCCTTACGAGGTCCATCGGAGTGTTGGGACTGCTCAACACGAACTTTCGATTTAAAGAGAAGCACGCATCGATCCCAGTGTTCATGAGGCTGTCGACGACCACCATGGCCGGATTTAGCTCTTCGATCAACTTGACGATGCTATCATAAATCCGCATATAGGCTGAACCAAGCAACGTCATCGTCAGATACACCACCCACATCCAAACTAAAAAACAAAACAAAACGCACCTTCTCCTTCCCACCCAACCAACACCAGCGCCATCTTCCGGCCAAAGGCCTCAAAATTCGTGCGCGTCGGGGGATGTGGCATGCCGCCCTCCGTGAACCCCTTCGACGCTATCGATTTAATCATGTCCACGCCATCCAACGCGTGAAAGTTGATCTTCGGGCTGAGCTTCTCGACGCGCTGCTTGAGCACAGGGAAAGAACCGATATGCACTTGTACGTGTGGGCGCGTGACGGCCTCGAGAGCCATGGCCAGAATGGTGTTCGCTTGACCGCTCTCCGAGTTGGTCAAGAAAAGGATCTTCTTGGTGTGCGTGCTCGCGACGTTGTTTGCAGTGCTCATCGTGGTATGAATGTAGTCCGTAGTTTGAGGTGTGAGATGTGTTTAGTCGTACGATGGAGGGAGTGGACTGGGCGGAGATCTTATGGGCTCATTTGTAGGTTTTTCGGTTACTGTGCGATCAGAACTGCAGGTCCGATTTCATCCTGAGGGGCCGGTCTGACTCAACATCACTGGAATCGAAGACAATCAACAGTGCCAAGCAGACCGTGTCCCTGCCTCCACGCGCGTCAGGATGAATGGGCATTCAGTGTACCAGCGCGCAGCGGCCGGCAGCTGACGCGTATTTCATGGGCGTCGCGCGATGCCCGAGCATCCCAGTCCCGGAGCGTCCCTTCGGCTGTGCTTTGCAACGAGTTGTGCGCTGGATGTCGATGGGACACCAATGGCGATCGGTGTTCCGGCTCTTCCGATTCTGGCCGCTGCTGTGCCGTTCTGTTTGTTTCCATCAAGACCACGAGAGCACAACTGGAAATACATCTAGTAACAGTCACAAACTACACGAAGGAACACAATCCCTAGTCTTCACACACTACATGAGAAAATCCCCGCGAAACGTCATCAGTTGGCCACGGCTGCAGTTTCAACATCGGCCTTCGCCTTCCGCTGGTACGAAACCAACTCCGCCTTCAACTTTTTCAATTCATCCACCGCCTTCGTAATCGCCGCCTGATCCTCAGCAGACTTCGTACTTCCCGCCTTCAATTCCCTCACAACATCCCCCTGCACCCTCACTTTCTCCTCCCACTCCAACACTTCCGCCGTCTTAGGACCGGTATCTTCGAGAGGAACGGGGGCCTTTCCCTTCGCCTTCTTCTTTGCAGCAGCAGGGGCAACGTGTGTAGCATCTGGATCCGGCCCATTAGAGGCAGGCTTATTGCCTGCAAACTTCTCCTTATATACCTCGATCATCTTCTCGTCGATCTTCTTGAACAAATGATCCGGAGTTCCAATCTGATGTCCAGGAAGAATATCAATCGATAGGACCTCCGGCACGGCTCTAGCGGGTGCATTGAGCTGCGTCAGGACTGATTCGGAAGTCGAGGGCATGAATGGATAAACGAGGGCGGAGAGGATGTAGATTAGGTTGACAGCCCGAACGACGACTTGTGCGCAGCGTTTGGGGTTTTCGGCTTTCAGGGCTTTGTTCAACCCGGACGATTGGAGGTAGAGGTTTCCTCTGGCAGATATATGCATGACTATGTGCAGCCCAGATCTCAGCTTGACGGCGTCCATGGTTGTGATATAGTCATTGAGGAGACCGTTGGCATCAGAGACGAATTCCGCGTCCAGTTCATCATTGGGAGACAGGGGTCCGGGTTCATCACCACTGTCTGGAATCGTGCCATCATAAACGGCGGCGACGAACTTGAGAGTGCGATTTACGAAGTTTCCGAAGCTGGAATTGACGAGTGAGAGCCAGGTATATCTTGTTGAGGGAGTTCTTACTTATTCAAAAGAACGCTGTTGTTTGCTGTGATCTTCAAAGGTAAGTCAGTAAGTGACAAACGTATTACGCCACATCGACCTACACAATCACTCCACGAGAACATTGCGTCTTGTGTCTCCGGCCGTGTCGAAATCAGGTAATACCTCCATACAGAAGCAGGAATTCCGGTCTCTCTGGCGGCAGGTCCAAACACACCACGGCCATGGCTCTTGGAGAACTTCCCTCCCTCATAATTGAGGTATTCTAATACGAACATTAGCCAGGAACGGGAGCCATAGTGTGCTCCATACCGGTTGTGGAGAGATGGTGCAAACGGGACCAGTTTCTCCCATCGCCACGAAGAACCGACGGCCAGTAGATGGTATGGAAATAAACGTTGTCTTTACCCATGAATTGGTAAAGACGGACGTTATCGGGGTTGAGCCACCACTGTTTCCATTCAGGTGTATAGCTTGCGGTGATACTTGGGTATCCAATGCAGGCGTCAAACTTGGAGGGGAGTCATTTTTCACTTCTCCATGCAGCATTGACCGATGCTTACCCAGACATCTGAAAGAGACGGGTCAGAAGTGAATGTCACGAGCACACCATTCCTGCCTTACAGAGAACCTTCCCCTTCATGCCATACGTATCCTCTCCATCTAAGAGTGGAACGGGAACACCCCAAGTCAAGTCACGAGTCACAGGACTTGGGCGCAATCCACCCTTCAGTCGTGCATCGACGATCTCTCCCTCTGCGTTGATCACGGAATTGGGCGACCATTTCCCCGCTGCGTATGATCGTCTGATCCACTCTTGTGTCCAGTCTTGCAGCTTGTCGAGGCTCACGTACATGTGTGCGGAAGTTCTCGCTACCACCTTGTGAGTCTTGTTCACAAGGCAGCGAGGGTGTATTAGCTCAATGGCGTCCAACGTCCTGGTGCACACATCGCATTGATCACCCCGGGCATCCTTGAATAAAATGATATCAGTAGTCGCAGGAGGCGGAAAACAGCAGAGGGGGTACATCAGCACCACAATGCGGGCATATGCCCTCTACAAAACGATCCGCGAGGAACCTGACGTCTAGTTGGCCTTTTCCCTGTGAACCGTAGAAAGCTTATGCCAGCGTACTTTTGACAACCTTCACAATAAGTTTGCTCCTTCTCTTGTTTCTCAAGGTATCCGTTCTTCTGAAGGTTGAGGTATATCTCCTGGCAGATCCTACGAGAGGGGGAGGATCAGACTCGATCGTTTGGATTTATGAGTCACACTCACTCTACGTGTTCTGAAGACGATGTCCGCCCGAAGTAATCAAAACTGTCGTGTGATTAGTCCCCATGCCTCCTCCGTCCTATGAATCGGGGCCTACCCAAGTTCAAACCACTTGTACGTATCCGCATGGACAGCATTGTATTTGTCGCATAGTTCTTTGGGGGTAATGTCCTCTTTCAACGCCTGGGTCTCGGTGGCGGTACCGTACTCATCTGTACCACAGATGTATAACGTTCTCCTATTCCTTGTCCCTGAACAGCCCGGTAAACGTGACTGAGGCGATTTCGAAGAAAACCACACCCACGGGAGTACCTGGTTGGCGTAATTTAGCCTTGCGATCCACAATGAGACGATTACGTTACTCACCTGCTGTACACATCCGCACTCAACGTACTTCCGATGATGTTCCCTTCAAATCATACGTTAGAGACCCGTAATTTACGCCGTTTGAATGCCGTACCCAGATGAGGTACGTTATTGCAATAAGGCAAAGCCGATGTGATCAAAACGTTTGTCTCTCCGTCCTTGGGTAATCTGAAAGCCGGATATTTCGAAACGAAGGCAGGTCAGCAGCATGCCGAGCGAGCAGGAATTGCTGGTGGATCGCACACTATCTGTCCAGGATCGGGCACGGATCTGAGGATTCCCTCCGCTTGCCGTATGTTCTGTTTCTGCGCCATCAAAGGTGGATCTCTTCGTGGCGATTGAGGTCGAGAACGGACGAAGTCGCGGGCGGGGGTAGAGGTGACGGTGGACGAGTCAGTCCCGAGTCGGGAGCAATCCAACCGTACAGTTCCCGCGGCAGTGCCCGGGATTCAAGTCACACCCGACTCCGAGAACATTCCTGGGTTGACAGCCACGCGGTTATGCTTCCTCCGTCACGACGTGGTTTGGCTCCCCCGCGGGCGACTCCGTCTCAAGGAATCCAAATTTTGCATAGACGGGGTTCAGCCTGTCCACGAGAAAAGAACGAACGCATCCCCGGATGTTTCCGCCGTGTACCTAGGATCATCACGCACTTGAATACAGAGCCCCGCTCGAAATGGAACCCCGAATTAAGATTACGCAGCGGGGAAGCTTCTGCTGTTGAGTAAAACACCAAAGGGGAACCGAGGCCTTTTTTTTCCCTTCTCCCACCCCCAGCGACATGTCCACCTCCGACCGCAAAGAGCTGCTAGATGCCAAAACGATGGGATACGCGGGCGGGAGGAGTGAGACTGTTGTCTACAATCCTGACGTGGACGTGTCGGGCATCGACGAGGCCAAGCTCGTCCGGAAGGTAGACTGGCGCCTCCTCCCTTGGTTGTCGTTGTTGTACCTTCTGAGCTTCCTGGATCGTACGAGCATCGGAAATGCCAGGGTACGTTGGTCGATCTCTTTCATTTTGGCCGGCTTTGACGTGTACCGCCAACAGCTCTACCATCTGACAGATGACCTACACCTCAGTGATAAACAATATCTATTATGCCTGACGATCTTTTACTTTCCATACGCCTTCTTTGAGGTATACCTCCATTATCTTTGTGCAGGTCGTCAAACTCTGAGCGCGTTTTGACAGGCTCCAAGCAATGTGCTCCTCAAGAGGCTGCGTCCTAGCATCTGGCTCTCCGCGCTTATGCTATTGTGGGGTGTCATCATGGTGGACCCAGCCGCTTCCTCCTATCCCGGGCGTTGCTGATGATCTTTTCAGGCTTGCCAAGGTCTTGTGAGAAACTACGGACAGCTCCTCGGTAACTTTCATCGCGCCCTTCGTGTGTCGTGTTCGTGACACCCCTTCCAGGCATGAGGTGGCTCTTGGGAGTATTCGAAGCAGGGCTGTTCCCCGGGGTGACCTATTACCTCTCATGGTGCGTTCCAATCATCTCTTAAACTCTACTGAACTCATCCCCACCCTAGTTGGTACAAACGTTCAGAACTTGGTATCCGCATTGCACTTTTTTTCTCGGCAGCCTCGGTATCAGGCGCATTTGGCGGTTTGCTCGCTGTACGTAGAATCTTCCTTCTCGAAGATTTTTCTTGACTTGGTGCGCCAAAGGCCGCCATTTCCAATATGGACGGGATCGGTGGGAAACCCGGCTGGGCCTGGATTTTCATTTTGGAAGGTTTGGCGACTGTTGTCGCAGGGTTCCTGTCTTTCTGGATCATCCAGGATTTCCCTGACAACGCAAAATTCCTTACCGATACCGAGCGAACTGTTATTATTCGTCGGTTGCAGAGTGATAACCAACACAGCGCCGGAGGAGAAGATTTCAAGATGAAGTATATCTGGCAAAGCTTATCCGACTGGAGGACTTATACAACAAGTAAGAAAAGGTTCTTTTTTCCAACCTCCTTGATTGATCGCATTCTCTATTAGTGCTGATGTTCGGCGGAATTGACGCTCCTCTATATGCATTTGCGCTGTTCCTTCCCACCATCATCAACCAGGTACTATCTGAAATTAATTCGACGTCGTGGTCAGCATTCACACCTAAGTATAGCTTGGATACAGTGCCACTCCTGCCAACCTGCTCACTGTTCCCGTTTACATCTTCGCTTGCATCCTAACTTGTGCCGTTGGATTATACGGTGACCGCAAGGGGCATCGTGGTCTCCTTACCATGTATGTATTCTCGGCTTCCTATAGAAGTCTGGTCGACTCAAGTTGCCTAGTACTTTCCTTTGTATAGGTGAGACACAACCCAAAGTCACATGGACGGCACGAACTGACGAAACGTAGCTGCTGCTGGCTACATCATTTTGATTACGTCCAGAACACCTGCACTATCATATGTCGCGGTGTACCTTGCCGCAGGGTGAGTACGACGGGTACCCTAGGGAGACATCGACCGACGAATCTACTGACATTGTTCCCAGCGGAATTTACCCGGCTACTGGTGAGCACTCAATACCTCCGCATTTCACACGTCTGATCAACGCTTCCCCCCGCAGCCAATACTGTGTAAGTTCTTTATGGTCCAAGGGATTCCTCCTATCTGACAGTTCGGAGTGCATGGATCTCGAACAACGTCGAGGGGTCCTACAAACGTAGCGTGTCTATCGCGATGACCATCGGTTTGTGCGTCTGCTTTCTCGTTTGGTGATCCCCGCCTCTATTAATGGTTCTCCTCGCATATAGTGGCAACCTCAACGGTGCCGTCAGCTCAAACGTGGTATGCCCAAATCCCCCAGTAACATCACCCGTTCCCTCACGATCGACTCTCCGTAGTATCGCGCTCGGGATAGACCATGGTACACTTTGGGTCACGGAATCGTCCTCCTCTATATCGGGATAGCCCTAGTGACGTCCGTGGTATACTACCTCACGCTAAGGGCCGAAAATGCACGACGTGACAAGGGTGTGAGGGATGAAATCATCCAGGGTGTCAACGACAACGGTATGTTCGGCGACTGTAACGCCTGGTCATGCCGTCGACTGATTTCATCCTGTGATGTAGGTAATCCCGAGACCGTTGAGAAGCTAGCGAGCCTCAACGGAAGGTTTGCGACCGTCGAGGACGCGAAGAGGGAAAAGGGAGATAGGTGGAGCGGGTACCGATATATTTTGTAGAGGTACCCGGGTTGGAGTTGGCAAGTTCTGAGTGTAAGATAGAGTCTGTGTGTGAGAGCTCCCTCGGCCCCTGATTGTGAAAATGCATTTTTTGAGTGACTCCAAATATTGTCCATTCTGTGTTTGTCCGCCGGATGGCTGTTGTCGAAGGCTGCGATTCGTAAAAGATGAAATGTTCGACTGCGTGCTTATCAATGTCGTCCCAGAATGCATAGGTGTGTTGAGCGCAAAGCTCCAAAACTGCGTCCTGCTGGTACTCGCTTTCAGTGCCCACTACGAGGTTAATTTGGTGATGCCAAGGTACAGAGCGCTGCCACTAACCTTCACTGATCCCGCCTCCGTTTTTGTGAATGATCGGTCCGTAAGCCTAAGTCTAGTACGGCAGATAAGGCTAGGGCAGACAAGCAACAGAGTCCAGAGCTGCCAAGGCCGGAGGTATTTGGGTGGGTCGGTAGTTGAATGGATCTAGGAGACACAGCTACATTTAAAATACCGCGAAACAACCAAATATTACACGGGAACCGCTGGTCAACTCGTAGATGATGGGACCTTGCTGCGCCATCACAAAGGGCATACATATTTCTTCGCGTTTGATGTGCTGTCGCTGCGTATCAGAAATCTGGAAAGAGACGAGAGGATGATCAGACGGCGAATCGGAATCGCGCTGTGGTCACTGGTAGATACTCGCACAAACCATACAGCCACAAAACGTTGAAGTATCCCATACAAGTAAAGTGCTGATGTAGCAAACCAACATTGACGAGAACTTGAGCAAAAAAAGATGGATGGTACTGAAGTACGATGCAAACCTGCTCGCGGCAGGCATAGCCGCATTTGCACCCACGATTAGCGCTGGCATGGAATAGAGTCCGAATGTCACAAGGCCAATCGTCCGTTATCGCACCACCATCTATCGAAACCATCACCTACACTGATTCAACATCGACATGGACGACATACGAGGTTCACTCTCCAAAATGAAGAAGAAACTCAAGCACCGACTAGCTGGGGGAAAACCCAAACCGGACGGGACGGCGGCCAACCCTGATGGGGAGACGGCCGACTCAACGAGTTCGCTCCCGCAACCAGAGCTTCACATCGTAGCGGACGAAAGTCACGACCGAGAAGGGGATAGGGCCAACGCAGCTGGAGAGCGAATTTTTGGGACGGATCAACCTCCTCAGTCAGCGGAGCCAGAATCTGCCATGCCAGCGCGTGAAGACGATAACGGTCGAGGAGGGGAAGTGGCAGACGTCGATGTTGCGGTGGGAAGTGGACGCAGCGGAGAATCCGAGGAAGTCCACCCCTCTCCATCCACTCCTTCGATCTCACACGATGAGAAGCTCGACAGTACGTGAGCATGGTCGCTTTGGTCGCTGTCTCTGACCATTCCTTCTGACAATGCAGACGCCCCTGCCCTTCCTGACCATGGACAAGACGTTCGCCCCGACGAGACCCTCGAACCGGGAGCCACCGCGGATGAGGAGAAACCGAACTACAAGTCTACCGCGTCTTCCACGACCGAGCTGTTCTGTGGTGTGAGAGACTCCGCAAGTGCCTTCGGTCCGCTCAGGTCTATCGCGAGATCTCTTTGCCTTATTCTCGACAACTACGAGGTATGGCCTCCTTCCTGCACATCCGGTCCGCAATACTTACAGTCGTTCCAGCGGACGGAGGTGAATAAACATGCCATGGAATCATTGGCACTCAGGGTCAAAACACTTTCTAAATCGCTCTCCGATCCTATTCCTCCGGGTGACATCAATGAGAAGAAGAGGGCAAACAAACTGGAACGGTGAGCCCATATTCTCCAAGATCGAGGGCCAGGTCTGACGCACGGGGGTTGCCAGGAAATTGGAAGAGATTGGCCAAGCCATGGACTCGATGACATCCCAGGAGGACCTCGCAGATCTCCTCAAAAACCCCGAGAACGCACAGAAGGTCAACGGTCTGGTGGAAGATGTTCGCTATGCCTTGATTAGCTATCAGGTTCGCACTCCTAAACACTCGCTTGCGTCATATCTAACATCCACTGCAGACGTCGTTACGACTGGACATCTACGCTGAGGGTTGTCAGCAGATCGTGAGCCTTATTTCCTTATTGTCCCGTCTTTTGTAATGACTTGCGAATAGGAGTATGCGGATCGCTGTCTTCTGGAAAGAATGCATCACACCGATGAGGCCGGGTATAGTTCCGGGAATAGGGACGGGTGCCTGAGGGGGACCAGGGCGGACGTCCTCCTGCAACTTGAATGTTGGCTGAAGGATGAACAAGATCACCGTGTGTTCTGGCTGAATGGCCTTGCGGGGACCGGGAAGTCGACCATCGCCCAGACGTTTGCCGAGATTAGCTTCGCGGATGGAAAGCTGGGTGCGAGCTTCTTCTGCTCGCGAGACTTCGAGGATAGAAGCAATCTCCAAGCGATCTTCCCGACCCTCGCTTTTCAGCTTGCGTATCGCTATCTCCCATTTCGAGAGGAGCTGTTCCGAGTCCTGAGGTCCAACCCCGGTGTTGGACGGGAGTCGCTTTGTTCCCAAATGGAGAAGATCATTGTTGGCCCACTTGAAGCCAGCAACATTCAGACACTTATCATCATTGATGCCCTTGACGAATGCAAGGACGAAGAACCCGCCTCCGCCATTCTTTCTGTCCTCTCCCGTTACGTGAATGAGATCCCCCATGTCAAGTTCTTTATCACCGGTCGTCCAGAGCCTTGGATCCGGTCTGGGTTTCGCCTCAAGTCACTCCAACCCATCACAGAAGTCCTCAGGCTGCATGATGTTGAATGCTCCTCAGTGGATAGGGATATCAAGCTGTTCTTCATGACTCAGTTGGCCAATATTGCTGGAACACGAAGTGACTGCAACTTCACAGAGGATTGGCCAAGCCCATCTGACATCAACATTCTGTGCAAAAAGGCAGCAGGACTCTTCATCTACGCCTCAACAATTGTAAAATTTGTCACATTCAAGAACTGCACACCCACTGAACAACTGGACTGGATCATCTCTCTCCCACAGAGCACTGTTCATGAAGGACAGTCTGGGATTGACCTTCTCTACACCCAAGTTCTGGAGCAAGCAGTTGATGAAGTGGGTGCCTATGCTGGAGGAATCCATTCCCGTTTCAGGACTGTGGTTGGAGCAGTGTTGCTTGTGCTTAACCCCCTTTCAATGACAGCACTCTCAGATCTACTAAAAATGCCCAACATCTCTACTACCCTCCATTCCCTCCACTCTCTCCTCCTTGTCCCAGACAGCACAGAAGACCCCATTAGAGCCTTTCACAAGTCATTTCCTGACTTCCTCATGGATCCAGTCCGGTGCAAAAGTGAACAGTTTTTTGTGGAGCCTGCAGTTCATCACACAGATATTCTGCTTTCATGCCTCAGGCTTATGGGGGAAAGGCTTAAGAGGAACATCTGCAACCTGGATGACTATGCTGTTCTCAGTGAAGTCAAGGATCTTCCTACTTGCAAGAAGGACCACATTGGGGAAGCTTTGGAATATGCATGCAGATTCTGGACAAAACACCTCCTGAGGGTCCCTGGTGATAGTTCTCATATTGGGGAAGTGCAGAAAGCAATTGAAAAGTTCTTTATGACACACTTGCTATATTGGATTGAAGTCCTTGCACTTGTGGGGGATCTTGATGTTGGGGTTTATGCCATGAATGATGTTGAGCAATGGTGTGCTTTGGTGAGTGTTGTGCAGACAATCTGCTGAGACTCATGCTCATGTTCTCTGTTCAGGCAGATGTCTCATGTATATGGACAAATGACAGCCAGCGAATTCTTTTGGATAATTTTGATGCAATCCACAACTCCCCTTCCCACCTATACCATTCTGCTCTCCTACTTTCCCCATCCTCATCTTGGCTCTGTGCATGCTATAGTTCAGAACTCCCACAGGGGGTTAAAGTTGTCAGAGGTCTCCCAGCAGAATGGGGGGCATGTTCCCGTACAGTTCTGTTAAATAGTGGTCTACGGACCCTCTCATACTGGAACAATACTATTGCAGTTGGATCTGAGGACAGGGACATCCTTATCCTTGATGCAATTACAGGAAGCCAGATGGCTGTCCTCCCTGGGCACACAGATGCAGTGAGATCTCTCACCTTCTCATCAGATGGGATATCACTTGTATCTGGAAGCAGTGACAAGACTGTCAAACTCTGGGATGTGCAGACTGGTGGTGTTATCAAGACATTCCATGGCCACACTGGCTGGGTTTACTCTGTTTCAATTTCAGCGGACTGCACTATAATTGCTTCAGGGTCTAATGATCGGACACTTCGTTTGTGGGGCATTGAAATGGGGGAGTGTTGTTACATTATAAAGCAACATGCCCAAGTATCCTGGACCAGGTTCTCTCCCATAGACTCTCAATTCCTCATATCTATAGCTGGTTCAGCTACTCAGTGTTGGGACATTGATGGTCACAAAGTTGGATCCACATTTACCAGCTATTGCATTGATTTTTCCCCAGATGGTACCAAGTTTGTAGCACATTCAAGGGATGGTATCACAGTCCAAAACATTAATTCTGGAGTAACTGTGGCCAAATTTAATACATCTGGACAGTTTCCTGGTCCCTGTTGCTTCTCACCTGATGGCAGGCTTGTGGCTGCCACAGTTAATCACTGTATCCATATTTGGGATATCACTAGGTCAGACCCTCACCCTGTTGAAACCTTTGTTGGCCATACTGAGGAGATTATCTCCCTTACATTTTCTTCCCCCTCTACCCTCATTTCAGCATCTTGGAACAAATCAGTCAAATTCTGGCAGATTAGTGCCTTACCAAAAGATACAGTTGTGACTAACCCAAAGTCCACACCCCTCACCTTAGTTCCAACCAAGTCCATTACCCCAGAAGTGAAAAATAGCATCATTATTCCAAGTGGTTTGGATGGGACAATAAAGACCTGGGGTATCTCAACTGGCATCCACAAGGGATCCCTCCAAATCCCAGCTGAAGATTCCCACCAGAGCAACATCCAGCCAATCAACAGCAAATTGATCTTTGTTTGGTATGCAGACCAGAAGATCAACATCTGGGATGCTGAGAAAGGGGAACTCTTGCAGACAATAGAGGTGCTAAGAGATGGGGTCACAGACCTCAAGGTATCAGGGGATGGGTCCAAGGTTTTCTGTCTGTATGGGAAATTCATCCAAGCATGGGATATCTGGACAAGAAAGGCTGTGGGTGTGATGAAATTTTGGACATGGGGTTTGGCAGGGATTCTTGCAATAGATGACTCAAAAGTCTGGATTGAGTACAAAACTCTAGTTAGTACTGATTCCAGAGGGTGGGACTTTGGGATTCCAGGCTCATCCCCTGTTGAGCTCTCTGATAACAAGCAGCCCCCAGACAGGCTTTCCCTCAATGATACCATGGTGTGGGAAATTAACATGTCCAGGATGAAGGATGTAGTCACTGGGAAAGTGGTTCTTCAGCTACCTGAGAGATTTGGAAGGGTAACTCATGTGCAGTGGGGTGGCCAGTATCTGGTGGTTTCTCTTAGGTCAAAAGAGGTATTGGTTTTTGATGTCAGCCATATGCTTCTCTAGTAGAGATTCATAGGAAATGTATTCTCTTTCTTATGCCTTCATTTCCATGTGCCAAATGTTTCATTTCTTGCTTGACAAGTACAGTGCTCAAACATATGTTATATAACTAGCCAGTGAGCTGCCCATACAATATATTCATGCAATTAGCAGAGTATGTGATCATCAAGGTAGTGACACCCCATAGAAAAAAGATCTGCATTCACAGTAATGTGTTTCAGGTTACTTATAGTCCAGAAAGGTGTAGGGTATTACTGAAGGTATGGTAACCTAATGAACACACACATGAGTTGGATACAGGCAATGAGCGTGAGGGTATAGGTGTGAACCTCAATCTAAACAAATGGCTTCGACCGAGCACCCCACTTGAAGGCACTGAGTCACGCATACATCTAGGCTTCTGGCCACATTCGAGCCTGTTCGGAGACACAACCACAGAAGGAAGATGAACTATAAGTGATCTAACCTCAGACGACGAGATGCCAACATGCCTGGATAGAACCAAAGGGAGATGGCTATAATCAGGTTGAAACCTGGCGACGGGCATCAGTCACCGGATGAAACCCGCAATAAGCGGCGTGCAAAAAAAGGGACATACAGATAAGAATAAATCCCTCTATCCACCAATTCATGATGTCAACTATGAACGCATGTAGTTGTATCGTGGGTACCATTACGACGGAAGCGCACAAAACACAATGGTGGAGGCGGGAGTCAATCGTGAGCCGTATAACACTTTAGAGGAAACGCGTGCTCGCAAGACACAGCGCTACTGATTCAAACGGATCAAAAAGCAAGCCCCACGGGAGCCCAAGAAGGCGTGATTATGAATCCACAACGCAAAAAAAAACAATTGCTTATGATCGTAGAACCGATAGCAACAGCGCTGCTCAACATCAGTTGATCATTGACCAGACGTTGACAGCGGCCACAGTCTGTAGAAGAATGCATTATAATCGGTGGCCAGCTCGGCAAAACCACCCACATACCTGCGACTGCCCGCGCAGTGGGCAACAGTACGAAAGCTGTCCACTTCTTGCTGGCGTATCTGGTTACAGAACTCCCGTTCACTGTTACCACCAACCAATCGGCAATGCCCACGACTAGCTGCAAAGGACCCAGTTAGAATGCTTATCGTTGATGCGGAGTGTATTCTTATCTTACCACGGAGACGACCGCAATAATCACCCAGCTGAGTTGCGGGGCGTCGGCCTTCTTGGCACTGGTGACTCCCGGCCTTGCTCCTTGGCCCAAGGGGTTTAGGTGCCCTTCACCCTCAGCGAGGGTTACATCCGAACGATCGCTGGTGGCGGTCTCGGTTCAATGCATCGGTACTGAAAGAGTTGGGCCACTTCTGGGGGTCGGGTGTGCCGATCTGACGGGGTTTTGCGGGGGAAGCTCTGCTGACGCTAGACAGATCAGGGGCAGATGATAGTGAACGGGGCGACGATGACGGCGAGTTTGGGCGTCGCGGTGGGGGCTCGAGCACGTCTGGTTCTCCAGCCGGTAGAGGGCCAGGTTGCAGTAACGAGCTCGCAGTTTCCTTGCCTCCCATTTTCCTCTTCCTCGAGTACTCCCTACTGTGCGTCCCGGCTGCTACGTCCTCGTATGGATGAGGGTGAGAGTACAGTTGGAACATCATGTAGCAACCGTAAGCTTGAACGAGGATCAGCCTTCAGTTCGGGGAGGCGCATTGGGTCTTACCCGACAAGAGAATCACCGCCACGCCGTGACTCATTTTCAAGCTGGATTCCTTCTGGGTTGTAACATCGACCGCCGGCGTGAGATGGGTGCTCTCCGGGTCATCACCTTCCGTGTCGGCGCGGAGAACAAAATTGTACGCTAATACGCCGATCAACGGCCGCGCACTGGGTCAGAAACTTGCGATCGCACCTGCTAGTAGTAGAACCGCGCTCACGGATATCGACAATAGGGAGGATTGGAGCTGAATTGCGGCTAAAGTTCGCGGATGAGCCGAGCCGTAGAGCTCGGAGACGAATCCACCCACCGGAATTGAACCGTTGTTCCTTCTGACGCAGTCCTCCAGCAAACGTGCATAATCCAAAGACCAAAACTGAGGTGGATACTGTCAGAACGAGACGTCTGATACACGAAAACAATTGACATACGTGATTTGTACATCGTAGAACCGATTATTATAGACAGTCGGTTTTATCCCAATGCACGGGGAGAAACGGACAGACGGGATGCCTGGACGATACCGGGTTCGCATTTTCTCAGGGCAATGAACTAAAGGGCAGGATTGGCTTATACGGTACGTTTCACGCAGCAGCCAACTCACGGCAATGACCATTTCGACCTTGCAAGGGCGTCAGCGCAGGTGCATTGGACTGTTAAAGTGTCGTTGTTTGAGTGCCAAGGTGTTTCGTGAAGGAGGATACCAACTCACCAGAGTTACGTTAAGCAATCCTGCCCCTGAGCCGCCAATGCGACGAGCCAAAAAAGCGGTTGCGAGGTCATGGAGCTAGAAACTTGGTCAGAAGCCGACACGGGGCGCATATATGCGTAGATGGTACCCTGATCAACGGGATGAGAAAGAGTATGTAAACTGTGGTTCGTTGTTAGCCACTGCAGAAGCGATCTATCCTGGAAAACGCACAGAGAAATATGATGGATTCGGCCGTCTCGACGGTGAGATTGAGGACGATGGACGCGGATATCAAGAGGATGAAGGCGTTGAAATCTGCCTCCGGTCAGTAATGAACCAAAGGGGGTAACATGTGGAAAGCGCAGATGTTCCAAAGAATGCGGTCTTCCAACTATGATGCCAAGGTGTCTTTAACGGCGTGGCTTGGTTGCCTTCTGCTTTCTCGACCTCTTCTGTGGGTGGAATGAGGCCTGCAGAAGAGAGGGTACTGCTTCGATGGGTGCGCCAAGGTATGTTCCAAGATAGACCCTTCCGTCGGGGTTTCGTCAATCTAGGTTGAGAATCTTGGAGAAGCGTGTCCGTTGACGGAGAGACGAACGCCCTGGCGGTATGGCTATGACTGAGTGGCGAAGATTGCGCGTGTCGATTAGGGGCTCCGGACCCGTGGCGAGGAGAGGATCTGACCCTCTCGAGGGTGGACGACGACGCGAGCATAGTTGTGGGAGATGCGAGTGGAAGGGAGGATATAAGAGCCAACCCTGGGCCGTGCCGAAGAACGAAGGGTACACGGGTTGACAGACGCTCCTGAGAAGCATGAACGCTTCCTTTCGGTGAAGGAAGCCAATTGCGCTTCGTGCCGACAAAGTTATTATTGGAACTCGAACATCTGCCTGCAGACATTGATCAGCAGGCACGGAAGACCGCGGTGAAGGAAATCAGCGACGAGGAGTTATCCACAGTCCCTGGCAGAGCCATAGGAAGTCCAACATGCACTTTCGTCCAGGCGTATCGCCCATCCTCTGACGCGGAATCAGAACAGAAACCCACCGCATTCGCTCGACTTCTTGGTTCGTGCCCACAAATTTCGAGCTGATCGGCGATGACGCATGCTTTTGTTTGGCAACGACATGCGAACCAAACAAGCACGCTACCGACATCCGCTTCTGACCAGTGCTAATAGTAATTTATTCTCACCCTCGCTCGGACTGTCACACGGACGAAAGTTCCTCCTCACAATTTTGTCGTGCGACACTCACTCGTGGTGGAGAATTAGGCGCAGGGCTGCCCTGACGAGGAAACACATACAAGCCCCTGGGGGGGCTGAGTAGGCTCTTGCTCCGGCAGACTCACCCTCCCGGCAATTTTCTTCAAATTCCACCGCTCTGGTTCTAAATGCGAGTTTGCAGATTCAAGTCCGTGGGGTCCAGAAGGCCTCCCAACACGAGTATACTGAGACAACGACAGGGAGAGTCAGGACATCTCGACGTCTCCATCGTTGTCTGCATCCACGTCTTCCCAACCGCCATCGCCTCGCTCGTCCTCGGGTGTCGGTTTATCCCCTTTGCCTCTAGGCTGTCTATCAGCTCGTTCGCATATTCCAGTATCGGATATCCTCGTGTTCCTGAGCTATATGCAACTGGATTGTGCTGGTCAACATCCATGGAGCGGAAATATCATCTCCAGGCCACCCACGTTTCTGCAAGTCTCCGGGCAATCTCCCGCATCCTTCGCAATTCTTCCCAAGTCGAGCCCTCGCCTTCCAGCTTCCAATTTAGTGATTCGTGGGTGAGCTCGGCCAAGAGACAAAATGCCCAGCCTTCTAGGTACCATGCCTCGACTTCCTGGTTGTCCGATGCCATGACCCCCTGCAGCGTTAGTAATGCGGGGTCGAACAGCGACAACTCCAAGAACAGTTTGATGAGCGACAGCCCGACCGGTTTCAATGGAACCTTTTGGTCATCTGTGCGGCGCAGATCGTCGTGATATCGACAAAGAATCCCGCGATGTAAATTGAGGATGGATGGTCATAAGCCTGCAAGGCGCGTTTACGAGGACACCTGGATACGCACCTAGGCCAAGGTCTTTCCATCCACTCCATGCTCTCTCCAGACATTGCCTCGATTCATCAAGTTGTTGTTGGAGAGTCTGACCGATGCCAGAGTGTAATGCTTCGACATTATTTTGGTCGGTTTCAGGGGTGAGGTCAATCGACCGCTCGCGAGCCTTTTCCGCTGCGGGATCGAAACTTCCGAAACTGCAGGTAAGACACCAGTAATTTTACGTTCGGAGTTCCTTACCAGAGGTTGTACAATGGATCCATCCATATCTCAACCATGCTGATCAACGCTCTGACGATCGTCCCTTTGATGTTGGCGTCAGAATCCGAGTCCGACCCTGTCGCACGTTTCTTCACTTGTTTTGAGCTATCAGGATGCCCAGTGCGGATTGATAATTCCGGAGCAAAAGATGTGGATCGTCATCGCTCATTCGGGCCAAGTGCAAATACGGCGCGTACGCGGGTGTAGGTGGAGCATCCGCGTGTGGTGGGACTAGGGATTCGAAAGTTAGATAGCACCGAACGTCCCAGTTCAAAGAAAAAAATAAAAGGTTTGGACCGACCTTCCTGACTTCCTGAACTAGACTCGTTTCGAGTTGAACGACACCGGGCACCCCACGAGTCTCGACATTGTTCGGTGATATCTGTAATATTCGTTGGACGAACTGGTTGGTGAGGTCGTAGTCGCATTGCTCGATTATCGACTGAGTTTTGCTGATCAACGCGGAGAGACTCGATGTCGTCAAGGAGGATGCGTTCGGATCGGGAGGTGGACGTTTTGGTTCGGGCATGCCGTTGGGTTTTGGATTTGATATTTTTTTCGAGGTGATCGAGTAGGTGGAAGGGCGACGGAAGGAAGTCAAGTGCGACCCCGGATCACCTCTTGTTCTCCAACTCCCGACCCAGACTCTATCAAACCCTGTTTTTTTTTAGCGGTCAGAAACGCCTTCCGCAGCATCCTTGGAGGATTTTCAGTAGCACCGCAACACCTTTCGAAGCACAACGGGTGTCACTTCACAGCCAGTCACTCTCCGATCCCCACCTGGAACCTTTTCATTCCGGATTCCACACACCCTCCCTACGGATAGACCATCGCAGCGCCTCCGACGCCCCCCGGGGCTACACATCGCCTTTGGTGCGGACGACGCTCTCTCCCCGTGGATAGTTTTCCAGGTTCCATGTTTGGGGTCAGATTACCGCCGCCCGGCAACAGCGAGGAATATCCGGGTCTGACCCACTTCTGGATCCGAGTTCGCACGCACCATGTCCCCTAGTATGTCTCGGGTGGAACGCGGTTGCCGAGCGGAGACGTTCATGCTCAGGGAAGTCGGCCAATATGTCAGTCGCAGGGCAAAGTGCGGCCTCGTGAGAGAGGTTTACTTCCACAACACACGGAAGATATTCGATACCTGAAAGGCCAGACATGGGACCCTGGGAACGATGGCAGGCGGAGGCGCTGATGATTGACCCTCTTCCTCCTCTCACTCTCGACTCTTCGGCACATTGAACACCATTAAGCCCAAACGCCCCCTGTCCTCGCTCCAGTCCCTGACGGGGTGCTTCGGAGTCCCCCTCGCCTTGGCGTGACCCTCCCCCATCGCGTACCCACCATCTGTAATAGAACCTACGCTCCTGTCCTCTCCCTCCACGTTGGCTTCGTCCATGGTCGCGGGTAACTTATAAATGCTGTTCGGGACCACGACGTTCACCTTGGTGGTCCTCCATAGCCTCTGTATGTTTACAGTATGCCAAGTCGCGTTCGCAATCTGTTTGATATCTCTACCTGTCCGGGTTTCAGCTTGGGGAGGTGATCTGCGGCTTCTGTACGGAGGATTTCGATGCCTTTTGGTATTATTTGCATGTAATCATAGCAGTAGAAACGTCCAGAGCTATGATATCCTTTCAAAGAATCAATCAAATTGGCTGAAGGCGCAAGTTATGGACTTCAAATCACAGAGGTACCGGTGCAGATACTCGTCCGAACCACTCAGCCACAAAACGTTGAAGTATTCCATACAAGTGAAATGCTGATATGGCAAACGAACACTGACGAGAACTTGGGCGAAAGTGGACGGATGGTACTTACGACGCAAACCTGCTCGCGGCAGGTATCGCCGCGTTTGCACCCACGATGAGCGCTGGCATGGAATAGAGTCTGATACCACGAGGCCAATTATCCACTTTCGCATCGCACCAACATCTATCGAACGATCACCTACGCTGATTCAACATCGACATGGACGACATACGAGGTTCACTCTCCAAAATGAAGAAGAAACTTAAGTACCGACTAACTGGGAGAAAACCCAAACCGGACGGAACGGCGGCCGACCCTGATTGGGAGACGACCGACCCAACGAGTTCGCTCCCGCAACCAGAGCCTCACATCGTAGCGGGTGGAAGTCACGACCAAGATGGGGATAGGACCAACACAGCTGGAGAACGAGTTTTTTCGACGGGTCAATCTCCTCGGCCGGCGGAGCCAGAATCTGCCATGCCAGCGCGTGAAGACGATGACGGTCGAGGAGGGGAAGTGGCAGACGTCGATGAAGGGGAAGCCAGCCAGAGGTATTCGCACCCACACCCAGACGTCGCGGTGGGAAGTGGACACAATGGAGAACCAGAGGAAGTCCACCCTTCTCCATGTACTCCTTCGATCTCACACGGTGGGAAGTTCGACAGTATGCGAACGTGGTCGTCTTCGTCGCCATCTCTGACCATTCCTTCTGATAATGTAGATGCCCCTGCCCTCCCTGACCACGGACAAGACGTCGTTCGCCCCGAAAAGACCCACGAACCGGGCGCCACTGCGGATGAGAAGAAACCGAACTACAAGCTTACCACGCCTTCCACGGCCGAGTTGCTCCGTGGAGTGAGAGACTCCGCAGGTGCCTTCGGTCCGCTCAGGTCTATCGCGAGATCTCTTTGCCTTATTCTCGACAATTACGAGGTATGGCCTCCTTCCTGC